>CWGT01000013.1_pt1 | contig 31770 bp, 28 predicted proteins | sample 705021 | NCBI WGS metagenome assembly CWGT01 (sample SAMEA3735911, study PRJEB9488) | human gut metagenome | biome: ENVO:mammalia-associated habitat; material: ENVO:feces | place: Malawi | collected 2009-02-27 | reverse complement strand
GCAAAAAACGTCGAATGTTGTGATGGTTTGAGGCGAGGTGAGGGGCACGGAGGGGTCAAAGCATCGTGCTCGAACGGGTTAATCCAACTCTTTTAAGCCATGCGCCAGCTGCCAGTACTCGCCGTGCAGGGCGAGCAGCTCTTCGTGCGTGCCGCGCTCGATGATGCGGCCGTGTTCGAGGACCATGATGGCATCGGCGTCGCGGACGGTGGACAGGCGGTGCGCGATCATAAACGTGGTGCGTCCGCGCATGATGCGGTCCATACCGCGCTCGATGAGCTTTTCGGTACGCGTGTCGATACTCGAAGTGGCCTCGTCCAGGATGAGCACCGGCGGATCGGCCACGGCAACGCGCGCGATGGCGAGCAGCTGGCGCTGACCCTGCGACAGGTTGGCGCCATCGGCCGTGACCGGCGTATCGTAGCCCCTAGGCAGGCGACGGATAAACGAATCCGCGCAGGCGGCCTCAGCAGCAGCGCGCACCTCCTCGTCGGTCGCGTCGAGTTTGCCAAAGCGGATGTTCTGCGCAATGGTGCCGCTAAACAGGTGCGTGTCCTGCAGCACAATGCCAAGCGACCCGCGCAGGCTGGCCTTGGCGATATGCTTGACGTCGATGCCGTCGTACGTGATCTCGCCGTCATCAACCTCGTAGAAGCGGTTGATGAGGTTGGTGATGGTCGTCTTTCCGGCGCCCGTCGAGCCCACAAACGCGATCTTTTGCCCCGGCTTGGCAAACAGGTTAAGGTCCGTGAGCACGCGGGTGCCCGGCACGTAGGAAAAGTCCACGGCATGGAAGCGCACGTCGCCGGCAAGCGGGACCAAGCCGCACGTGAGCTCGGTGCCGTCGGCAGCCACTGCGTGACCCGACTCATCAACGGCAGCCACATCATGCAAGTGCCCGTACGCTCCCACGCCCTGGCCCTCGGGAATCTTCCACGCCCACGCGGCATCACCCGTCTGCACCAGCTCCACGCGGCCCTCGTCCACCTCGGGCTCAAGATCCATGGCGGCAAACAAGCGCTCGGCGCCGGCCAACGCATTGAGCAAGAAGTTGCCCAGCTGCGTAAACTGGTTGATGGGCATGGCCGCCTGGCGCACAAAGACCAGGTAGCTCGCGAGCGCACCTACGTCGGCGAGTCCCTTGATGCAGAGCACGCCGCCCGCCACGGCGACGATGGCATAATTGACGTAGCCAATCACGACGGTCATGGGCACCATGGAGTTGGCATAGCTCACGGCGGCGGTGCCGGTGCGGCGAAGCTCGTCGTTGCGGCAGGTGAAGCCGGCGACATTCGCTGCCTCGCGGTTAAAGACCTTGATGACCTTTTGGCCCGAGACCATCTCTTCGATATATCCGTCCAGGTCGCCAAGCGATGCCTGCTGGGCGGCAAAGAAGCGCTTAGAGCGCGCACCCGAGTAGCGCGCATACAGCACAATGGCTGCATCGCACACGAGCGTGATAATCGTGAGCTGCCAGTTAAGGATGATGAGCATGGCCGTGGTGCCCACAACCTGAATGGCGGCCTGAATCACGTTGGCAAAACTGTTGTTGAGCGCCTCGGAGACGGTGTCGACGTCGTTGGTGAAAAAGCTCATGATGTCGCCCGAGCGCGTGCTGTCAAAATAACTGAGCGGCAGCGTCTGGATGTGCGCGAACAGGTCGCGGCGAATATCGGACACCACGCGTTGGGCCGCGCGCACCATGATCTGTGAGTAGCCCAGGGCCGAAAGCACGCCCGCGGCGTAGATGATCGCCGTCAGGATGACCTGCTTGGCGAGCAGTTCCTCCCCGCCCGTGGCCAAACCGTTAACGATGGGGCGAACCATGTAGGTGCCGGCGAGGCTCGCGATGGCGGCGACGGAGGCGAGCACGCCCACCACGAGCAACGAGAACTTGGCGTGACCCATGTAGGAGAGCAGGCGGCGCACAGTGCGCTTGAGGTCGGCCGGGCGCGCTTGGGCTGCGGTCTTAGGCATGGCGCTCACCCCCTTCCAAGGTCGATCCGCTGGGGACGGAGGAAAAAGGATCATTCGCGCAGCCATCGTCGCAGCCGTCGCCGGCGTCCGCGTTCCCCGCAAACTCCATCTGCGAGGCATAAATCTCCTGGTATATGTTGTCGCCCGCCAGCAGTTCCTCGTGCGTGCCCACGCCATGGACACGGCCGTCGTCCAACACCACAACGCGATCGGCATCCATGACGCTCGCGATGCGCTGGGCGATGATGAGCACGGTCGTATCGGGAATCCGAGCGATGTGCTCGCGAATCTTAGCGTCGGTCGCCATATCGACCGCGCTGGTGGAGTCATCAAAAATGAGCACGCGCGGATGCTTGAGCAGCGTGCGCGCGATGCACAGGCGCTGCTTCTGGCCACCCGAAACACCGGCGCCGCCTTGGCCCAGCTCGCCGTCCAGCCCGCCGATGCGATCAAGGAACTCGTCCACGCACGCCGCGCGGCAAGCCGCGAGAAGTTCATCGTCCGACGCCTGCGGATTGCCCCACTGCAGGTTCTCGCGCACGGTGCCCGTGAACAGCACATTCTTTTGCAGCACAATGCCCACGGCGTCACGTAGGGTCGCGAGGTCGTAGTCGCGCACGTCGCGTCCGCCCACAAGCACGGCGCCCTCGGTGGCGTCGTACAGGCGCGCAATCAGCTGCACAAGCGAGCTCTTGCCCGAGCCCGTACCGCCGAGGATGCCCACCGTCGAGCCGCTCTCGATGCGAAGGTCGATATGCTCGAGCACATCCTCGGCTGCATCCGCGCGATATTTAAAGGAAACGTCGCGAAACTCGATACTGCCGTCCGCTGGCGCCGCAGCCGCGAGGTCTCCCGCAGGGTTGGCGATAAAGGGCACCTCATCGAGCACCTCTGCGATACGGCCCACACTCGTGAGAGCGCGCGTGAGCAGCAAAAATACGTTGGAAATCATCATGAGCGAGTTCATGATCAGCAGCACGTAGCTCATAAAGCCCGTGAGCGAGCCCACGCCCAAGCGACCTTCGATGATCATGCGGCCGCCAATCCACAGGATCGAGACCGCGGCAACATACATCGAGAGTTGGAACACCGGCAGGTTGAGCACGGCGGTGCCGAAGGTCTTGGTCGCCGTGCCGGCGAGCTCGGTATTGACGGTGTCGAACTTGTCGCACTCGTGCTCGGCGCGCACATAAGCCTTCACGGCGCGCACGGCGGTAAGGTCCTCTTGCACCACGCCGTTGAGGTGGTCCATCGAGGACTGGAGTTGGCGGTAGAGCGGGCTCACGCGCACGGTAATGATACCGAGCACGATGGCGAGCATCGGCAGAATTACGGCAAAGACCGCCGCGAGCTCGCGCGAGAGCACGAAAGCGTAGACGAGGCCCATGACCAGATTTACCGGCCCGCGCACCATGGGGCGGAAGCCGTTGCCCACGGCGTTTTGAATCACGGTGATGTCGGTGGTCATGCGAGTGACAAGCGAGCTCGTCTCGTATTCATCAAGATTGCCGAAGGCGAGGGTCTGGATCTTGCGGTACTCCGCGGCGCGCAGGTTGGCGCCCAGCCCCGAGGCAACGCGGGCGGACGTGCGCGCATAGCCCAAGCCAAGTGCCAGCGAACATGCGGCGCACACCAGCATATACGCACCCTGCAAAAGCATGTAGTTGATGTCGCCCGCAGGCACGCCCACGTCGATGATATTTGCCATGATGACCGGAATAAACAGCTCGAGCGCCGTCTCGGCCGTCACAAAGAGCATGCCGAGTATGGCATCGCGTCGGTATGCCCCCAGATAGGAAAACAGAATCTTGAGATTGCGCACGCAGGTTCATCCCCCATCAAACGTTGTTCGCAAACCCACGTATTATGGCGCGCCGTGCGGCGGTGTCAAGTGTTGCGAAATCGATTTCTGCAAGGTTAGCGTAGGCTTCATGCTCGCAGGACGCGCCCCTGTATTCAATTGGAAATGAACGCGTGCGTGACTTTTTCGCCCCGCCGCCAACACAAACCTTGACTCTACAATCGTTGTAGGGTCTTCACTACACTGGTAGCTAAGCGAACCAAGCCAGACAGCCCCACCCATGGAACACGACTTCACACGCGGCAATATCCTTAAGACCATCGCGGTCTTTGCCCTGCCCTATATGCTCTCGTACTTTTTGCAGATGCTCTACGGCATGGCCGACCCGTACATGATGGGACAGTTTAGCGGTGCCGCCGGCATCACCGCCGTGGGCAACGGCGCACAGACGCTCTACATCATTACCGTGACGCTCGTGGGCCTAGTCGAGAAGATGATCAGCTTTTTGTTCATTGTGCCGAGTTCCATGGACGCCACCGTCAGCGCACTCACGGCATAAAACGCCGGCGCAGGCAAGGGCGCTCGCGCACGCCAGGTGCTCAGGTGCGCCATGACGATCTCGGTGGTGTACGGCTGCCTGATCACAGTGCTGATGTGGCTGGTGGCACCGGCGTTTATTGGCTTTTTTGCCAAGGGCCCAGCGGTGATCGCGGCCGGTACCGGCTATATGCACAGTTATATTTTCGATGCAATCTTTGCCGGCATCCACATTTGCTTTAGCGGCTTTTTCGCTGCGTATGGAAAGAGCTACATCGGCTTTGCGCACAACGTGCTGGCCGTGGCGCCCATTCGCGTGCCCGGTGCGTGGCTGCTGTCGAACGCCTATTCCGATACGTTGTTTCCCATGGGCATCGCCTCGCCATGCGGATCGATTTTGTCGGCAGTCATCTGTGTTGTCGCGTTTACCGTGCTCAACCGGCGCGGAGCTTTTGACAAGCTGGTGGCGTAGCGGGGCGGCACGAGCCTGGCGCCCTTCCCCACCCATTGAAAGGAGCGGTCCTATGCCCCCGAGTTTCGCTACGCCGTGCTGCGCGAACGCGTCAACCCTACCGACGCCTATGCGTTGGAGTGGCAGATTCGTCAACTGCAGAAGGGTCAGCACGAGACCTTTGTCTTTCTGGGCAACTTGGGCATTGGGATTAGCGCCGAGCACCTCGCCGCCGACGATTTTGATGGCTACGACGAGGTCTTCCTTCTGCTCGACGATACCGATGACTACCAGGGCGACGTCGAGACACGGCCCGCCGCGCATTGTCTGACCATTAGCTTCCGCGGCACGCACGGGCGAGCAGTCCCATGCTACGAGCAGCTGCTCGACTATATGCGCAAACATAACCTGGCGCCTGCCGGGCCCTCGCGCGAAATCGCCCTGATCGATGACATCATCAGCGACGACCCCGCAACCTACGTGACGCAGATCACGGTGCCGGTTACTGTGCTCGATTAAGAACCTCCCGGAAAGCTATGAAGTGCGGCTCAACTAACGAGCGTCGGCTACAGGAGGACTACCGCGCCGCAGACAGTCCCCGGTGTGGCGGTTTTACTCCTCCGGGATCGGAAACGCACGGATGAACTCTGCGGGCGAGAAGGTCTTGATGGTCGAGCGCACAAAAGCGGCGCGATCGCGCGTGATGATAAAGTCCACGCCGGCACGCTCGGCCATCGCACGGATACAGCCATCCTCGAAGTCCGGCTCATCGGAATAGGCGGAGGTAAAACAAGCTTCTTGGTCGAGAGGCTCTGCCGAGTAGCTCTTAAGGCAGTCGCGCACTACCTCGCGGGCGCGCGCCTCGCCGGCCTGTTTAGTGAGAATGTAATACGCGTCCTTGAGAGAGCAGGCCGAAACAACGCCCTCGATAAGCCCCACGTCAACAAGCCCCTTGACGGTTTGCGCCGCCCCATGCTCCGGCCGACCCGGAAGCACGCAATCGAGCAGAAAATTAGTATCGAGAAATGCCCTCATAGGTAGCGCTCCCTCGCGATGCGCTTTTCATCTTCAACCGTCATCGTATCGAGCGGCGTTCCCTTGGGCATTTTGGCTACGAGTTCGAGATACTCCCGATAGTCCTCATCCTCCGCGAGCATCTCACGAATCTCCTTCCAGGTGATCTTGGGATGCCACATCGTACCCAACTCGCGCTTGGGCTTGTCCGTGCCGCACGCCGGCTTTGCGCCCCCACGCTCCTGAGCAGCGTCATATTCCACCGCAACTGGGCCTTGATAGTCGAGTGGCACAATCTTGAACAACGGCTTGCTCCGCTTGAAGACCACAACCTCCTCGCCCTCATTGGCAACCTTTTCGGCCACCTGCGTAAGGTTCTGGCGCAGCTCCGAAAACGCGACGGTAACCATAGCGGCTCCTCTCAACATATATCTTCACTGTTGAGTATACACGTTATTGTTAATGTTCATATATATAAAGACCGCCACAATGGGGACAACCACCATTGTGAGGTCCCCCACTCTGCATGAATCTCTTATCGCTCCGGGACGGCACCAGTCCGCAGGATAGCCCTCATTGACGACATCATCAGCGACGGCCCCGCGACCTACGTAACCCAGATCACTATGCCGGTTACCCCATCCAAATAAGAAACGCCCGGAAGGCATCGTGCTTCCGGGTGGTTCTTCAATTTGGCTATCGATGCGCTAAGCCTGGGGCACCTCGCCGGTAGCTAAGATCTGCTCGAGTGCATCCTCATCCAGCACGGGTACACCCAGCTGCTCGGCCTTGGTAAGCTTGGAGCCCGCTTTGGGGCCGGCAACCAAGTAGCTCGTCTTCTTTGACACACTGCCCGAAACCTTGGCGCCGAGTACCTTGAGCGCCGCGCCTGCCTCATCGCGGGTGCGGTTGACGAGCGTGCCGGTGAGCACGAAGGTCAGACCCGCAAGCGGCCGCACGTCGGCGAGCTCGCCTGCTACGCCGGCATCGGCTGCGGCCTGTGCATGCGCGGCGCCCAAATCGACCTCGAGCGACAGGCCCGCTTGGCGCAGACGCTCCAGCACGGCAAGGTTTTCGGGCACGGCCAGGAACTGCTTAACGCTCGCCGCAATCTTGGGACCGATGCCCTCGCACTCGGCGATGTCCTCTTCGCTCGCCAAGATGAGCTTGTCAATCGACAGGAATCGCTCGGCGATGACCTCACCCACGCTCTTGCCCACGTGGCGGATGCCCAGGGCAAACAGCACGCGACCGAGCGGCTGGCTCTTGGACTTGTTGAGCTCGGCGATGATTTTCTCAGCCGTCTTAAGGCCTACCGGAATGGGGTCGCCCTTCTTGACGCCCTTTTTGCTGTTGGAGCTGGCATAGGTGCGGCCTGTGTCCAGGCCTGCGATGTCGTCGACTGTGAGCTGGTAGAAGTCCGCGACATCGTGGATCAGACCGGCGGCGATCATCTTGTCGACGATCTCGTCGCCCAGGCCGTCGACGTCCATGCAGCCGCGGCTCACCCAGTGGAGCAAGCGCTCCTTGAGCTGCGCGGGGCAGTCGATGGACACGCAGCGGTAGGCCACCTCGCCATCCTCGTGAACCACGGGGCTGCCGCACACGGGGCAGACCTCGGGCATGTGCCAGTCAACCGAATCAGCCGGGCGCTTATCGAGCACCGGGCCCACGACCTCGGGAATCACGTCGCCCGCCTTGTGCACGATGATGGTGTCGCCCTCGCGCACGTTTTTGCGACGGATCTCGTCGATGTTGTGCAGCGTGGCGCGCGCGATGGTGGAGCCGGCGACCGTCACCGGGTCGAACTCGGCGACCGGCGTGAGCACACCGGTGCGGCCCACCTGGATGCGAATTTCGCGCAGGACGGTCTGCTTTTCCTCGGGCGGGAACTTAAAGGCAATGGCCCATCGCGGTGCGCGGGCGGTAAAGCCCAGATCGAGCTGCTGCTGGAAGCTGTCAACCTTTACGACCACACCGTCGATGTCGTAGTTCAAGTCGCCACGGTGCTCGAGCGCCTGGGCACAGAACTCGTGAACCTCGGCCGGCGTGGCGCAGCGTGCCACGTTAGGGTTGACGCTAAAGCCGGCGCTGCGCAGCCAGTCCAGAAACTCGCGCTGGCTGTGAACGTGCAACGGGTCGGTATCGGCGATGGCGTAGATAAAGGTGGCCAGGTCGCGTCGTGCCGTGACCTTAGGATCCTTCTGACGCAGGCTACCGGCGGCAGCGTTGCGCGGGTTGGCGAAGGAGTCGCGGCCCTCGGCATCAGCCTCTTCATTCAGGCGAACAAAGCTGCCCTTGGGCATATAGACCTCGCCGCGTACTTCGATGGTACGCTCGCGGTCGGCGCCCATGTGGGTGAGCGCTGCCTCGGACAGATGCATGGGCACATCCTTGATGGTGCGCACGTTGAGCGATACGTCCTCGCCCGTGGTGCCGTCACCGCGCGTGGCGGCGCGTACGAAGGTGCCGTTTTGGTAGGTAAGCGCCACGCCCAGACCATCGATCTTAAGCTCGCAGGTATAGGTGACGCTACCGGCACCGAGGGCATCCTCAGTGCGCTGGAGCCATGCGTCGAGCTCGTCCAGATCCATGGCATCGTCCATGGAATACATGCGTGCCATGTGCGTGACCGGCGTAAACTGCTCGCTCACGTATCCGCCCACACGCTGGGTATAGCTGTCGGGCGTCACCAGGTCGGGATAGGCCGCCTCGATCTGCTGGAGCTCAACGAGCATTTTGTCAAAGGCGGCATCCGTGATCTCGGGCGCATCGAGCATGTAGTAGCGATAGGCGTGGTAATCGAGCTCGTGACGTAGCTCGGCCGCACGCGCCGCCGCCTGGGCACGGGCATCGGTCGGTGCGGTGGCTTCCGCGGTCGCAGGCGTTTTGGTATCGATGTCCACGCCGTCACCAAACAGGCTCGATTGCTCCATAGCGGCACTCCTTCGCTCGATTTCAAACGGATACAAGAGTACCACCGGTCGCAACGGGGCCGAATAGCGGTCTCAAACCGCACTGAATCGGCAGCCGCTGGACTGGGGTGGACAGTTAGTTCAGATACGTATAATTCTGCGAGCCTGGTCGTGTTCAGACGTCGCCATTCCAGCCAATTTGGCCGCCCCGGGGGCTGCACGACCGGCTCGTCCCCCTTCTAAACTCCCATCCGAACCCCTCCCCCATCCCAAAACAGCTCAAAACGCATGCTGAACCGCCTCGGGTTTATACGCATCTGAACTAACTGTCCAGACCATTCCGAACCAGGCCTCTTGTCAGCTCCATGTGATCCGTTTTCCTCCGTTCCCAACGGATCAATAAGAAAAGAGGGGGCTGTCCCGCGTTGGCGGGACAGCCCCCTCTGGCTTCGATATGTGTGGAGTGGCTCGTTAGTAACCCTGGCCGTAGCCTTGACTCTGGCCCTGCCCTTGCTTGCCCAGCAGTTCCTCTAGGTACTGGCGCAGCTGCTCATCGGTGATGCCGCCGTTGCCGGTGTCGGTCGCGCTGTCGTCCTGCTGCTGGTTCTGCAGCTTCTCATCGGAACCCAGCTCGACGGTGACCTTTTTCTCTTCCTTGCCGCGCATGAGCGTGATCTCGACCTTCTCGCCCACCTCGTGGCTGCTCAGCGCGATGATCAGGCCGTCGGCGCTCGTGATCTCGTCGTCGCCCAGCTTGGTGATGACGTCGCCCTCCTGGATACCGGCCTTGGCGGCGGGGCCATCCTCGACGACGCTCGCCACATACGCGCCACTATCGGTGCTCAGCTTGTTGGTGCGGGCGTTGAGCGCGTTGACGCTCGAAAGCGTGGCGCCCAGGTACGGATGCACCGGCGTCTTGCCGTCGATGATCTGGTCGGCAATGTTCTTGGCGTAGTCAACGGGAATAGCAAAGCCCACACCCGAGCTGGAGCCCGAATAGCTCTCGATAAGCGAGTTGATGCCAACCAGCTCACCATTGTCGTTAACGAGCGCGCCGCCGGAGTTGCCCGGGTTGATGGCAGCATCGGTCTGGATCATGTTGGCGTAGATGGTGTTGCCGCTGGTAGAGCTCATGGCCGTGGAGCGATAGAGCGCTGACACAATACCCGTGGAGACAGACTGCTCGTTGCCGAACGGCGAACCAATGGCCATGACCCACTCGCCAACGTTGAGCTTGGAGGAATCACCAATCTCAATCGGCGTGAGCTTGGAGGCGTCTGCATCCTTGAGCTTGATGACGGCCAGGTCGCTCGAGGCATCGTTGCCCACAAACTCGGCCTCGTAGGTGGTACCGTCGTCCATGGTCACCACGTACTGGTCGTAACCATCGACCACGTGGTTGTTGGTGAGGATGTGGCCTGCGGTATCGAGCACCACGCCCGAACCGACGCTGCCCGAGCTATCCGACTCATCAGCAGACTGCGAAAGCGAGCCATTCTGGCTACCGCTCGAAGTGGCGGTAATGGAGACCACGGAGGGCAGCGCCTTGGCAGAAACGGCCTCGGCCAGCGTGGTGTCCTCGGAGTCGATCGAAATCTTTTGCGTCGACGAACCCGAAGCACCCGCCGTCACGGCGTTCTTTCCGCCACCAATGTTGAGCGTGCCGCTCATAATGAGCGCGATGACCAGCAGGGCACCGCAGGCACAACCGGCAAGCGCCGTAATAAAGATCGGCAGCTTTTTGGTCTTGGTCTTGACCACCGTGTGCTTGTTTACAACCTGCTGACTGTCCAGCGGCTGGCCGGTCTGCGTGTCGTAGGCCTGCACATAGGGAATGTTGCTGTCGGCAGGCGTCGACTCCACCTGCACGCGCGGCTGCTGCTGAGTCTCGCCGGCATTGCCAACATCCTGGGGACGCTGGGAATCGTTCTCGCTCATAGCTGCGATCCTTTCGTCAAATAACCAAAGGCCCGCCAAACATGTGGCGGGCCATCATTGTTCATGTTGAGTTGTACCCCAATATGCGGGTGCACGTGTATGAGAACGCAATCTTTTAGGAAGGCTTAAGTTCTGTTGCAGGCCCGAAAGGAATCCACACCTGCGTCAAAACCACCACAACGATGCCTGCCCCCTTGCGGTGGAAATCTAGTCCTTAAACAGATAGCCAACGCCGCGGACGGTGGTGATGTGCGCCGCGATCTGCGGGCCCACCTTGGAGCGGATGCGTCGGATGTGCACGTCGACGGTGCGCGTGCCGCCGCAGTACTCAAAGCCCCACACGCGGTGCAGCAGCACCTCGCGGCTGTAGGCGCGGTTGGGATGCGTCGCCAAAAAGCTCAGCAGCGAGTACTCCATCAGCGTCAGGTCGATTGGCTCGTTATCGAGCGTCACCTGGTAGGTGGCCAAGTTGATCTCGAGGTTATCGATGTTGAGCACATCATCGGCGGTGACGGTCTCCTCCTCGCCCATCAGGCGCTGCGCGCGGGCCTTGAGCTCGTTGGGCGTCGCCGTTGGGCATACAAAGTCGGCATGCGCGTGATTGGGCAGGCGCAAGGTACCGAGCGCCTCGTCGTCGACAATCACCAGCATGGGGACACCGCCGCGATCGTCAAGCCACTTGGCAATCTGATCGATGCGGTCGCTGCGGATGCCATCGGAATCGAGGATCAGCAGGTCAAAGTCGTGCGCCGCAGTCGGCGAATCGGGAGTGGCCAGACTCACCTCGACGCCCAGGGTGGTCGTCAAGCTGCGGGCAAACTCGTGGAAGCGCGTCGTGCGCGCCATGAACAGGGCACTCTTTTCGGACATATCGGCCTCCAAAGAAATGAGCTCAATCGTACTGGAACAAGCCAGCGCGATTAGGAGTTCGCCAGATAATGCTTGATCTCCCACTCGGTGATCGTGGACTCAAACTTATGCCACTCGTCGCGCTTCTTTTTAAGGAAGAAGCCGTGGATGTGCTCGCCGAGGGCATCCTTCATAAACTGCGAGTCCTCAAAGACGTCGAGTGCCTCTTTAAGCGAGCGCGGCAGCGGCGTGTAGCCGGCCTCGAGCATCTGGCGGTCGGTGAGCTTGAGCGTCTCGGCCGTGGCCTCGGGCGGGAGCTCCAGCTTGCGTTCGATGCCGTCGAGTCCGGCCGCCAGCGTGACGGCGTTGACCAGGTACGGATTGGCCATGGGGTCGGGGCTGCGAAGCTCGATGCGCGTGGACAGCTGCTTGCCGGGCTTGTAGACCGGAATGCGGATCATGCTCGCGCGGTTGCGCAGGCCCCACGTGGCGTACTGCGGCACGGAGTCGCCGCCGGTAGTAATGCGCTTGTACGAGTTGACCGTAGGGTTGGTGATGGCGCTGATCTCGCGGGCATGCGCCAGGATGCCGGCCATGTAGTGCTTGGCGATATCGGAGAGGTGGTACTTCTCGTCGCCCTCGCCCCAAAAGACGTTGTTGCCGTCGTGGTCGAACAGCGACTGGCACAGGAACATAGCACTGCCGTCCTCGCCCGCCAACGGCTTGGGCATAAAGGAGGCGTGGCAACCGCTCTCGTAGGCCTGCTGCTTAATGATGAGTTTGGCCGTGGTGATGGCGTCGGACATGCTCAGGGCCTCGGCATGGCGCAGGCTCATGCCGTGCTGCGAGCGACCGGCGGCGTGGAAGGTGTACTCCACGGGCACGGACATTTTCTCGAGCGTGAGGACCGTGTTGCGGCGCAGGTCGCGGGCGGCATCGCTCACCGAAAGGTCAAAGTAACCCACGTTGTCGAGCGGCTCGGGCGTATGCTCGTCGGGGAAGTAATAGTACTCCAGCTCGGCGCCCACGTTGAGCAGGTAGCCGGCCTTCTCGGCCTTATAGAACATGCGGCGCAACGCATCGCGCGGATCGCCGGCGAAGGGCTTGCGGTCGGGGGTGCACACATCGCAGAACACGCGGGCAACGCCGTTATGGCTCGGACGCCACGGTAGGATCTGGAAGGTCGAGGCGTCGGGGAACGCGAGCATGTCGGCTTCCTCGGGCGTGGCAAAGCCCTCGATGGCGGAGCCGTCAAAGCCAATACCCTCCTCAAAAGCGACCTCGAGGTCCTCGGGGCTGATGGCAAAGTTTTTGAGGCGGCCGAGAATGTCGACAAACCACAGACGCACAAAGCGGATGTCACGCTGCTCTACGGAGCGGAGTACGTAATCGATGTTCTGCTGGTTCATGTCGCTCCCCTTTCTTTCGGGCGGGTTTCGACTGGTCTATATCGCAGATACTATCGCAGAAAAATGTTTCCGCAGGGTTAAAGCGTATCAAGCGCTCAAAAAACGTGTGCGAACAGGCAGGTGTGGCAAGTAACTATCGCTCGGATTCGGAGACAATTTACCTACAGGCTCGTTCCAGCGCAGGGAACTCCATCGTCACTGCATCCCAAACAACCGAGCGGTCGACATTGCCGTAATCATGCGCAAGATAATTTCTCATGCCGATAATTCCACGCCACTCAATTTCGGGATGAAGCCGCTGCGAGCGTTCCGACAGCTTGCCCGCTTCTTCCGTCACTCTAAGCGCACACATCAAAAGGGAGTCCGCCAACGCCCTCGTCCGCACGTCATTCGCATGCAGAAACTGGTCCTCAGTGATATCAAAAGCCTTGATGCGCTCGTTCATTTCAAAGATGGCTTCCAAAACCTCTTGGGCGCGAAGGCTATCTGACTTACGCGCGATCATAAAGGACCATTCCTTCGCGCTCGATTACCGCGGCAAAATCGTCATCAAGATAGTCACTCGAGACAAGGTCGACCTGCCTCCCGGTTTCTTTGCGCACCGCCTCGCCAAACGCCGACAGCGCGAAAAGACCAAATCCCTGCTCACGATCGACTTCGAGACGCAAGTCAATATCACTATCGGCATGCGCCTCGCCACGGGCATACGAGCCAAAAAGAATCACGGATTTGATGGCGGGGATTTGACTGGCCGCCTCGCGAACGGCGGACTCAATCTGAGCAGGGTCCAAAATACCCGCCGAGGCGCTTTCGCTCGCATAGCTTTTACCAAGTGAAGGAACAAACGGCAGCGAACGCTCGCGCAGCATCTGTCTCATAAACATATTGACCGCAACAGACGAAGTCATGCCAAGTTCTTCGCACAGCTCGGCAAATGAGTCTTTAATTGACGAGTCCACTCGCACACTCAGCACAGACGCAGTCATGGATACCTCCTGTATGACATTGTCTATATATTATCATACATACTAGCGTGAGGTCGAGGCGCGGTGTTCGATGTGGCCGGGGACCTCGATGCGCTTGGAGGTGAGCTTTGCGGCATCGCCCACCGTAGTGGTAACGACGTCGATGCGCTCGGAGAGAAGCTCGACTACGCGCTCGGCAATGGTGAGGGTGTCTTGCGCGGCCGTGGTCACGCCGCCAAAGAGCACGTGGTTCCAGGGGTAATCGTCAAACGTCGCGATCTTGAGACCCGCCGGCAACGAGGGTCCCAGCTGTGCCAGCGTCTCGGTCAGGCGCAGAAAGACCAGGCCGTTGACGGCAATGAGGCCGAGCTTTTTACCCGCATAGCCGCGGATGGTCTCGTCCAGGCGACTGACACCCGTGGCGCCACCGTCGGCCAGGGTGACGACCTCGCCGGCCAGGCCGCGGCGCGAGAGCTCGTCGGCAAACGCTTCGGCGCGCTCGCGACGCACGGGGCTGTCGTCGCTTGCCTCGGTGAGCAGGCACAGGCGCTCGCTGCCAGCAGCGGCCAAGGCGCCTACCAGGCCGGCAACCAGCTCGCGGTTGTTAGAGGTCACCAGATCGATGCCACCGGCGGCAACATCGCGGTCGAGCAGCACAACGGGCAGGCGCCCCGCGGCCGCGGCGATCGCCTTGTCGTTGCCTCCGCAGGTATTGACGACCAGGCCGTCCACGCCGGCATCGATAAGCCTGGTGAGCGACTCTGCTTCCTTAGCGGGATCGTTGCCGCTAATGGCCGTCATGAGCGAGCAGCCGCGCGCGGCGGCGCTGGCGGAAAGCCCTTCGAGCATGGCGCTGGAGAACGGGTTGGCGATGTCGGCCAAGATAACGCCGATGAGGTTGGTGCGCGAGCTGCGCAGATTGCGCGCGGCGGCACGCGGGCGATAGCCGGTGCGCTCGATGACCTCGGCAATGCGGGCACGGGTTTCCTCGGTCATCTGCCCGGGGCGGTTGTTGAGATAGCGCGAGACCGTGGCCGGGCTCACGCCCGCCTCGGCGGCAATGTCCTTAATCCTCATCTGCGCCATGGCGCACCCCGTTTCCCAATTGTCAGCAGCCTGAGCCATTTTAGGCATTTTTTTAAAAATCTCGCTTGCAAAACGTTGTAGGTGAGTATACTACAACTCGAAACGAAACCGATTTCGTAAACCGATTTCGGCAAGCGTTGGCACTGAGGTGCAAAGATGCACCCTACCATCTTGGCACCTCCGTGCCAACGCCATATCAAAGGTGTACGAACGAGTAAGAAGGAGCTGCGCGACCATGGGTAAAACGGTTCTTACCTTCGGCGAGATCATGATGAGGCTCTCGCCCAAAGACCATCTGCGCATTGAGCAGGCGACCGAGTTTGATGTCCGCTACGGCGGCGCCGAAGCCAACACCGCGCTTTCCCTGGCCTACCAGGGTGACAAGGCAGCTTACGTCTCCGTTGTCCCGGCCAACCGTCTGGGCGAGTGCGCCCTGCGTTCGCTGAAGGCCTACGACGTCGATACCTCGCGCGTCGTGCGCCAGGGCGACCGTCTTGGCTCCTATGTGTTTGAGGTCGGCGCCTCGCAGCGCGGCAACGGCTGCGTCTACGACCGCAAGTACTCTGCCATCAACATGGCCAAGCGCGACGTCTTTGACTGGGACGAGATCCTCAAGGGTGTCGATGTCTTCTACTTCTCCGGCGTGACGGCCGCTGTCTCCGACGAGATGGCCGCCGCCTGCAAGGATGCCCTCACCGCCTGCCGCGCCAAGGGCATCACCACTGTTTGCGATGTGAACTATCGCGGCAAGATGTGGTCGCCCGAGAAGTCGCAGGCCACCATGAAGGAGCTCCTGCCACTCGTCGACATCTGCATCGCCAACGACGAGGACGCACCCGCCGGCCTCGGCATGACCTGCGTCTCCGGCTCTCTTGCCCACGGCATCGAGGAGCGCGACACCTACGTCAAGATGGCCCGTCAGATCTGTGCCGAGTACGGCTGCAAGAAAGTCGCCTCGGTCGTCCGCAACATCTCCTGCGTCGAGCGCTCCATTTGGATGGGCATGCTCTTTGACGCCGAGAGCGGCGAGCACTGGTTCTCCCCTGCTCACGACGTGCACGTGCTCGAGGGCGTTGCCGCCGGCGATGCTTTTAACGCCGGCCTGGTCCATGCCCTCATCAATGACTTCGATCCGCAGGACGCCGTCAATTACGCCATCGCTGCCTCGATCCTCAAGCTCACCATCAAGGGCGATTCCAATCTGGTGACCGCCGACGAGATCGCCGCTGTGGCATCCGCCGCCGACGGTGGCACCCGCGTCGCCCGTTAATTCGTTCCCCATTCCGCGGGCTGCAGTTTCCCATACCCATACCTCTGCAGCCCGCTCCCCGATTTCTCCGGTCGGGCAAAACCACCAGTCCCATTCCGGTTTTGCCCGGCATTCCTTCACGACTGGCCTCGTAGCCGGTTCCGAAATTGCTTGTGACCCAAGCAGTGTCTCCGATAACCAATCCGGAACCGGCTCATGGCCAATCTTCTTTGGCAATCATGCGCCCGTGCGCGTCTCGCATCGAAAGGAACACCATGTTTGATCAGTTCTACACCACGCTTGAATCCCTGGGCATCGTGCCGGTCGTCGTCCTCGACAAGGTCGAGGACGCCGCACCGCTCGCCCACGCCCTTATGGCAGCCGGCATGAAGTCCGCCGAGGTCACCTTCCGCACCGCCTGCGCCGCCGAGTGCATCGCCGCTATGGCAGAAGCCGAGCCCGAGATGTGCGTTGGCGCCGGTACCGTCCTGAACGTCGAGCAGGTTGAGCAGGCCCGCGCCGCCGGTGCCAAGTTCATCGTCTCGCCGGGTTACAACGAGGACGTTGTAAAGCACTGCATCGACATCGACCTGCCTGTGCTGCCCGGCACCGTGACCCCCTCCGAGGTTACCGCCGCCGAGAACCTGGGCCTCAAGGTCACCAAGTTCTTCCCAGCGGCTCAGTACGGCGGCCTTAACACCATCAAGTCGCTCGCTGCCCCGTTTGTCGGCCACCGCTTTATGCCCACCGGTGGCGTGAGCACTGCCAACGTCGAGGAGTACCTGAGCTCCTCCGCCATCATCGCCTGTGGTGGCACCTGGATGGTCAAGCCCGCCCTGTTCGCCGACGGCGACTTCTCCCGGGTCGAGCAGATCGCCCGCGAGGCCATGAACGTGGTGCGCAAGGTTCGTCCCGCCAAGTAAACCAAGCTCTCTATCGTAAAGAGGACGCGCCCAACGTATCGGCCGCGTCCCCTTTTTGAATCGGCACGCAAAAGCCCCGTTCACCCGGCCTGCTTCCTTGGGTGAACGGGGCTTTCAACTATGGGAGCGCGACCGCGCTAGTCGAAAAACCCAAAGCAATCGTGCGCGTTGTTGTAGCAAACGTTCTCGACGGCCTGGCCCAGGTACTCCTCGTCCTCGGGCAGCTGACCGCGCTCGACCCACTCGCCGAGCAGCTGGCAAAGCACGCGACGGAAGTACTCATGCCGCGGATAGGACAGGAAGCTGCGGCTATCGGTAAGCATGCCGGTAAAGTTGGCAAGCAGACCCTGCTCGGCAAACATGGTGAGCTGCTTCTTCATGCCGCTGAACGTGTCGTTGAACCACCAGGCGTTACCGAACTGCATGCGCTGCTTAACACCGCCCTGGAAGGCGCCGCACAGGCTCGCGAGCGCCAGCCAATCGGAATCGTTAAGGCTGTAGACGATGACCTTGGGGAGCTTGCCGGCGAGCTGGGCTGCATCGAACAACGCCTTGAGCTGGTAGGTAAAGTCGGGCTGGGTGCCCACGGTGTCAAAGCCAGCATCCTTGCCGATAAGCTTAAAGTCGCGGGTAGAGTCGTTGCGGAAGCAGTTGCCGTGGATCTGCATGGTCCAACCGTGACGCTCGTACTCGCCCATAAGGAAAATTGTCATCGCGGTCTGGTACTTGCCGACCTCCTCGGCGCTAACGTCCTGACCGGCAAGACGCTTTGCCACGATAGCGGTAATCTCGTCCTCGGATGTCGGGTTGAAGAAGAACTCGTTGGCGCCATGGTCGGCAAGACGGCCGCCGACGCCATGGAAGCAGTCGACGCGCTGTGCGGCTGCGGCCTTGAGGCTCTCGTAATCCTTGACCTCGATGCCAGAGATCTCGGTGAGCGTCTTTGCGTAGTCAGCAAACGTGCCAAGGTCGATGCCGAGCAAATCGTCGGGGCGGAACGTCGGCAAGACCTTAAAGCCGTTCTCCTGCTCCTCGACAGCCAGCAGCTTGTGCCACTTGAGGTCGCTCGCCGGGTTGTCGGTCGTGCAGATGCACTTGACGTTGAACTTCCTGATGAGGCCCTTGGCGGAAAACTCGGGCTTGGCGATCTGCTCGTTGGCGGCGTCCCAGATGGCCTTGGCGTTCTTCTGGTTGATGGTGAGATCGATACCAAAGACGCGACGAAGCTCGGCGTGACTCCACTCAAAGATGGGATTTCCCGGAGCGGCCTCGACGACCTTCACGAACTCGAGGTACTTGGTGTAGGCATCCCCGTCGCCAGTGATGTACCTCTCGTCCGTGCCGTTGGCGCGCAGCAGACGCCACTTGTAGTGATCACCCGCACCATGGTCGTAGAGCCAAACCTCGGTGAGGTTCTCAAAATGCTTGTCCTCGTAAATCTGCTGAGGATCGAGATGGCAGTGGTAGTCGATAATCGGCATCTTCTCTGCATGGTCGTGGAAGAGCTTCTTGGCCCAATCCGTCGTCAGCAGAAAGTCATCGTTCAACAGCATGGGCTACTCGCCCGCCTTATAGTTATCGCTGCACTTATCGAGGGACTCCCACACGCCGTTGATGTAAGCAATGCCGAGGGCTCGGTCGTACAGGCCGTAGCCCGGGCGTCCCGTCTCGCCCCAGATCATGCGACCGTGGTCGGGGCGCATATAGCCGTCGAAGCCGTTCTTGTGCAGAATGCTCATCATGCGAACCAGATCGAGCGAACCGTACTCTGTGGGGTGGGGTGCCTCGTAAAAGTCCTTGTTACCGGGAACCTCGGGGCTGATGTACTTGATGTTGCGCATGTGGACAAAGTGGATGCGTCCGCGCGCGGAGAACTCGCCAAGGATGTCGTAGACGTTGTTTGCAGGATCCTCGGCAATGGAACCGCAGCAGAGCGTGATGCCGTTATAGGGCGTGTCGACGGCATTGCAAAGCCAATCGAGATCTTCGCGGTTCTTGATAATGCGGGGCAAGCCAAAGATCGAGTACGGAGGATCGTCGGGATGAATGGCCATCTTGACGTCGCAGCGCTCACAGGTGGGCATAATCGCCTTAAGGAAATAGACCAGGTTCTCGCGCAGCTTATCCTCATTGACCTCTTTGTAGGCGTCGAGCAGCGCACGCACCTGGCCCAGACGCTCGGGCTCCCAACCGGGCAGTGTGAAGTCGCCCGAGCCACCGGCCACACGGTCGATAATCTCCTGCGGGTCATCGGGGATGTTCTTTTTTACGAAAGCGAGCGTCTTGGAGCCGTCGGAAAGGGTGTAGTCAAGGTCGGATTTGACCCAATCGAACACCGGCATGAAGTTATAGCAGATGCACTTGATGCCCTCGGCAGCAAGGTTCTCAATCGTCTGCTTGTAGGCCTCGATGTGCGCGTCGCGCGTGGGCAGTCCGATCTTGATGTCGTCGGACACGTTGACCGACTCAATGCACTCGAGCTTGAGCCCGGCGGCCTCGATCTGCTCGCGCAGGGCCCGGATGCGCTCGCGCGGCCAGACCTCCCCTGCCGGGATGTCGAAGAGGGTTCCCACGATGCCATGGCATCCGGGAATCTGCGCTATCTGCTGCAGGGTGATTTTCTCGGAATCAGATCCGTACCAGCGAAAACTAAGTTGCATGTTTATCTTTCCTTAACTGCGTGTGTGGCTGCACCGGGGCTTACAGATACTCATGAATCGTGGCGTGCACGGCACCCGGTCCGGCGAGCATCTCGAGCAGATAGCCCTCGATCTTCTCGCCAAGACCCACCTCGTAAAGGTCAAGGGTGAAAATCTCTTTGTTGGAGAGGATCGGCGCGGCGGCCGTATGGACGGTGCCGGCATCGGCGTCTCCCAGCTTAAGGCTGGCGATGTAGCCCTGGAGCTCGGTAAGCAACGGGTCGGGGCTGCAAGCAAACGCCTTACCCTCATCATCGACGCCCATGAGGTAGCGCAACCATCCGGCAATCGTGAGGGGGATATACGTGAGACCGCTTACGCTCTTGCCGGCCGCAAGATAGGAATTGAGCGTATGACCGTAGCGGATGGCGACCTTCTGTGAAGTATCCGTGGCGATACGCTGCGGGGCATCCGGCAGCGATTTGTTGACCAGACGCTCGCCTACGAGCTCGTCGATAAAGGACTTGGGGTCGATGACCTTGGGATCGACCACCACGGGCAGGTCCTCGTCGTAACCGAGGTGATGAATGAGCGAGGAGAGATCGGCATCCTCCATCTCGGCCCAGATGCGATCGTAGCCGAGCAGACAGCCGAAAACGGCAAGGCAGGTGTGAAGCGGGTTGAGGCAGGCCGTGACCTTCATGGTATCGGCCTTCTCAGCCGTGTCGCGGTCGCACATGATTACGCCGCCCTCCTCGAGCGCCGGACGCCCGTTGGGGAACGAGTCCTCGATCACGAGGTAATGGCAGGCCTCGGTGTTGGCGAAGCCAGCGAAGGTGGGGCCGGATGTCTTGATGAGGTCAAGGTCGCTCCAGCCCTGCTCGCGGAGGATCTCCTCCGTCTCGGGCGAGGGGTTGGGGGTAATGCGGTCGATCATGGACCAGGGGAAGCTCACACGCGACTCGTCGGAAACGTAATCGACAAAATCCTGCGACACGCAGCCGTGGTCGCGCCAGCCCTCGGCGACAGTGAGGACCGCCTCGCGGAAACGGCGACCGTTCTGGGAGAAGTTGTCGGTCGAGACCATGGCGATGGGCGCCGCGCCGGCGTTGAAACGCGCGAACAGCAGCGCGCATACGATGCCCATGGTGCTCGCGGCGGCATCGGGGCCGGCTTCGAGCTCGGCCTTGACGCAGGGCAGCAGCTCGCCCGCGGCGCCGCGCAGGCCGTAGCCCTTCTCGGTGATGGTGAAGGTCGCCAGTTCGAGCTCATCGCTCTCGAAGTAGCGCTTGGTGCGCGCGAGATCCTCGGGGCGCTGGGCGTTGGCGAAGACGCCGCCCGCCGTAATGGCGAGCACGCGCTCGTCGAGCATGCCGTCGGCGTTCATGACCACCTGCAGGATGTCGTTGTTGTAGGGTGCGTAGACCTCGTCAAGCGTGAAGGGGCGGAAGGTCTCCGCCACGACAACGCCGCGGTCAAGCAGGCCCTTGTTCGCGAGCTCCTGCGCAATCTGCGCATGGAACGCACGGTAGAGGTTGCCGCCACCAAAATGGATCCAACGGGGCTGCTCGATACCGGCGGCACGCACGGCGTCCACGTCGTAACGGGGAAACTCGACACCCATCTGGGCAAGCTCCTCGGTATCGTCCTTCCAATGTTTGAGTGAGACCATGCGGTCCTCCTTGCTGATACGTCACGGCACGGTCGCCGTGCGTGTATTTGTTTACGCCGAGCGCACGGTTCGCAACGCACGCCAAAGGCGGCAGCCCCGGAGAGCCACCGCCTCGTTATCTATCTGATGGGCAGGACCCCGAGCGGCGCTTAGGCCTTGTAATCAAAGTCCGGGACCTCATGCCAGCGCTCACGGAAGAAGTGGGCGGCCAGCTTAGGCTTGCGATCGCGCGTGAACAGGCCCTTCTTGTTGCCCTGGACACGCAGGAGGCTCTGACTCGTGGCGAAGTCGGCAAAGTTCCAGACCTGCTCGCCCACCACGCAGGGGTAGTCGTCCATGACGGCGAGGTTGGCCTTGTAGTAGTCGACCTGGTACTCCTCGGTGTACATGACGGGCGTCGTGTCATGCATGCCGGCGACCGTGTCGGCGCCGAACTCGGTGAAGATGATCGGCTTACCGAGCTTAGCCCACTCGTCGAGCTCCGCGCGCATGGCCTTGAACGGGGCGACGAGATTGGGGCCGCCAAAGTACCAGCCGTAGTAGCGGTTGAGGCAGATGGCGTCGGAGAGCTTGGCCGAGCAGTCGGTCACGGCCGTGGTGCCCTGGACGCTCACGAGCGTGCAGGGACGCTTTTGCGGGTCGAGCTCGCGGGCGAGGTCATAGAGCGGCTTGAAGTAGTCGTAGGCACCCTCGGCCGAGGAATCGGGCTCGTTGGCGATGCTCCACATGACCACGCAGGCATGGTTCTTGTCGCGGGCGACGAGGTCGCGGATGACCTGTTTGTGGGCCTCCTGCGTCTGGACGCCGTGCTCGGGGTCGAAGGTCGTGATCTTCTCGCCGCCAAAGTTGGCGCCGCCGCCAAACTGCAGATTGACGCCCACGGCCGTGGTCTCGTCGATCACGACGATGCCCTCGGCGTCGCACAGGCGCATCATCTCCTCACTGTAGGGGTAGTGACTCGTGCGGAAGCTGTTCGCGCCCTGCCATTTCATGAGCGAGAGGTCCTTGACGTTCATGGGCATGTTCTCGCCGCGGCCCGTGGGGAAGGTGTCCTCGTGCTTGCCGTAGCCCTTGAAGTAGAACGGACGGCCGTTGATGAGGAACTTGGTGCCCTTGACGCGCACGGTACGCACGCCATAGGGAAGCTCGTAGACATCCTCGCCGAAGGTGACCTTCACCCGGTAGAGGTAGGCGGCACCCGGCTGCCAGAGGGTGACCTGGTCAAGCTTGAGCTCACCCTCGAGACCCTCGCCCTCGGCGACCTTGACACCCTGCACGTCAAACATCTCGACCTTGCAGGCAGCGTCGCCGGTGGCGGCAACCTTATAGGAGACCGTCGCGGAGGGAGCATCGGTCGTTTCGCCCTGGACATCGGCCACGAGCTCGACGTCATCGATGTGCTCGGCCGGGGTAGTGTAGATGTAGACCGGGCGCGTGATGCCGGCGTAGTTGAAGAAGTCGAAGTTGGGGTTGTTGACCTTCTTCTTGGGAGCGTCTTCCGTGGCGTCGCCCATGCCGCCGAGCAAACCGCTCATCATGTTGGCCTTGCCGCCCACGGGCAGCGTGGTGTAGTCGATCACGTTGTCGACGGCGACGGTGAGCAGGTTGTCGCCCGGCTCGAGGTAGTCGTTGATCTGGACCTCGAAGGGAAGGAAGCCACAGACGTGCTCGCAGACGAGCTTGCCGTTGAGGTAGACCTTGGCGTGGTGGGTGACGGCGGAGAAGCGCAGCATCACGCGCTGGCTGCGGACAAACTCCGGCACGGCGATGGCGCGCTGATAGAACGCCCAGCCGCAGAAGTCACGGAAGTCGATGCCCTCCTTGAGGTCGTTGTAGGAGGCGGGGACAGGCATCGTCATGGCGTCGGCGAGCGGCGCGTCGAACCACTTGCTCTCGAAAGCACTGCCGTCATCGAGCTTGAAGTCCCAGATGCCGTCGAGGCTCTCGACGAAACGGGACGCGGTCTGCTGAGGATAGAGCATCTTTGTTGCCTTTCTATCTTGCGGGCGAAGGGTGAACGGCCCGGAGAGGGATGAACCGCTCACCCTCCCACCCTATTGAAGACGGTTTATTTGGTTGCCGCGGCGGCGTTCTCGGCGTTTGCCTTGAGCATGGCGGCGTTGTTGTTGACGCGTTTCTTGTCGAGCGGGTACAGGAAGAGGAAGATGAAGAGCATGGCGATCATGAAAACGCCCGGCACCAGAACGGCAAGATTGTAGATACCGTCGACCGTGGCCTGAGTCTGGACCGCCGTAGCGCCAGCCTGATATCCCACAAAGGTCAGTGCGGCACCGGAGAGGGAGCCGGCGAGCGCCTGGCCCACCTTGCGGCAGAAGGAATAGACGGAATAGCAGGTCGCGTCTTCGCGAACACCCGTCTGAACCTGAATGTCATCAATGACATCAGTCACAAGTGCATAGACAACCAGGTTGAACATACCCAAGCCGGCACCGGCAATGCAGTTCAAGACAAGAAACACGACGGGGTTATGCGTATGAAGCACGAACATCGTGAGGCAGGCGGCCCCGGCAAGCCCGGACCCCAGCATGGCAACGCCCTTGCGACCCAAAGCACGGGTGAGTTTCTTGATGAACGGGGCGACGATAAACGTCACGGCGACACCGAGCAGATTGGCTATCGAAAGCATAGCGGAGTCACGGAAGTAGTCGGCAAAGAGGTACATGAGTATCTGGTTCATGAACATCATAGCGAGCAGGAAGCAAACGGCTCCCACGCACAGGCCAATCATCGCACGACTCGAAAGCGCCGACTTGATCATGGCAAACACGTTGCGACGGTCCTCTTCGGCATTCGCGTTATGATGGTCCTGCGGCTTGACGCGCTCAATCGTGTTCTTATAACAAAGGAAGTAGCAGGCCATGGCCGCGATACCGAAGACAATAGCAACGATACCGAAAATCTGGCTCCCCTCGCCACCGCGGATGACCTGAGCGCCCGAGGCGTCCTTGACATAAATGACAAGCGGCGTCACCACGCCGATAACCAGGTTGGCAAGCGTGCTGCCGACGGTGCGGTACGTAGAGAGCGAAGCACGGTCATCAGGCTCTCCCGAGACGAGCGACGCCATCGAGCTGTACGGAATGTTGACGCAGGAATACAGGATGCCCCAAATAATATAGGTCGCGAACATATAGACGATCTTGACGGGCATCGCGGCGTTCACGCAGAACGATTGGTACATAAGAATGGAAAAGAGCACCGCGGGGGCCGCCATCTTCATCATGACCGAACGATACTTGCCACCCTTACCGGGGTTGACACGATCGACCACGATGCCGACGGTAACATCGGCGAATGCATCAATCACGCGAGCGACGAGGAACAATATGCCGACGATCGCACCCGGAACTCCCATCACCTTGGTATAGAAGACCATCAAAAACGAACTGGCGAACAGGAACATGAAGTCGTTACCAAAGTCGCCGAACATATAACCGAACTTGTCGCGTATGCCAAACGGTCGCACGCTCTTTGACTGTGCTGTATCAGCCATCGCTACCGCCTTTCCCTACAAAAGACTTGCTTTACTTGGTGCTAACTGATGCATTAGTTATTTAGCAATTGACATGTTAGATTTATGGGCTGTTTTCGTCTATTAGCTCGGTTGTTTTCTCTGTAAACGGCTTTATCTGTTGGTTAAACGGCTTTTATTTGCACATGTAGCTTATCTAGTCTAGAATAATAAATTTTCTGACACGTTAGATTTCTTCTTTTTAGCCGAATCTGACTTAGAAGCCCACCCATAACATTGAACTTGTAGTGCGTTAGAAAAGCGGCACTAATGCGTTAAAATGAGGAACAACGATTCAAACATCCCTTTTTAGCTGGTAAAAGAGCACTTCATGTCGCAAACAAAGTCTCCTATGAGCCTTCAGGAACAGGCCTATCTGACCCTCCGTTCCAAGATCATCTACGCGGACCTCGAACCCGGTACGCGCCTTTCGGCCGTGGGACTCGAAAAAGAGACCGGCATCGGCCGCACGCCGATCCGCGAGTCCTTCGTGCGCCTGCGCGAGCAGGAGCTCGTCGAGACGCGCCCCAAGAGCGGCACCTACGTGTCCAAGATCGATATGGAGCGCGCGGAGAACGCATGCTTCTTGCGCGAGAAGCTCGAACGGAGCGTCCTCATCAAATGCTGTAGCATCGCGACGGACGAGCAAATCGCGGAGCTCGATGGCATCCTCGCGGAATCCGAGGCGCTCGAATACAGCGACTACCGTCGCTTCTTCGACCTGGACAACCTGTTCCACGAGACGTGCTTCGAGATCGCCGGGCGTCACATGCTATGGGAGTGGATGGGGAGTGTCAACACCCATTTCGAGCGTTTTCGTTGGCTGCGCGCCCGCTCACAAGAGATCGACTGGGGGCCGATCCGCAAGCAGCACCGCCAGATGCTCCAGGCCGTCAAGACCGGCAACACCGACGAGGCGAGCTACCTCGCGGCCTCACACCTGCACCTCATGCCCGAAGAGCAGGGCCCGGTGATTGCCCTGAACCCGGATTACTTCAAGACCGGCAGCGAACAGGAATAGTCAACGAGGGTCAGAGCGTGCGGCAGCACCCCGTCCTCGAAAAATAAGGGGGCCTTTTGCCCCCGCTGGGAATGAAGGGGTGCTTTCTCCCTGTTAGGCCTCTGATAAAGGCTTCATCAGGAACATGAGCCCCCCCCCCTCAATCCCAGAAGGCACAAAAGGCCTCTTCAATCTCAGGATGCCCGTTCGTATGTTGTCGCCCGACCGACCCCGTGCCTTACGATCACTCCCCGGTCGAGGAGCGCCGCCAAAGCGTAGACACGGCTGAGCCCCGTCTCTCGCTCGATCTCCCCACGTGGCAGAATCTGTCCACCCGTCAGCGCCTTGAGCACCTGCAGCTCCTCAGCCGAGTCTTCGAACGCATCGACAACAGGGCGCGTGACCGTCACCATTCCGTCGCGCACGACGCGATGTATCTGCATCTGGTCTACAACCGCAACATGATTGCGAAGGGCGCGCAGACAGATAGGTAGCCGTTCGCGACAGTCACAGCTGCCGGCACTGCGCACGTCACATTTTGGTATGTCAAAAATGTGACGTGTCACATCAAAAATTACAATGGCACTTGATTTTTGATTTGAACCTATATTCGGCAAAGGGAGGGCAGCCATGGAGAGCAGTCTTTACCTTCAAAGAACCGAATTAACCTGCGACAGCGATGAGCTGCCCCCACTGCGCACACGATTCCTTGCCCTGGCGCTCACCATCGCGCTTGCCCTCGCCTGCATCTTCTCCCCCATTGCCGTAGCGCACGAAATGCACCACGACTGCACAGGCGTCGGTTGCGTAACGTGCGCAGAAATGGCCGGCAACCTTTCACTCGCGCAGCGCGGATCGGTGCCCCACAACCCCATAGCCATCGTATCGCTCCTGATAATCTATGCCGTCGCCATCATCGGCGTTGAGTATGCCTCATATGCCCCCGTCACGCTCGTCTCTCTTAAGGTGCGCCTGGACGATTAACGGCCCAAAACAATCGAACACACCTGAACGTTCGCGAGCGCATGCCGCTAGCGGCATGCGCTCTCACCCCATTGTTTTGGAGCAAACCTATGTACAATCGGATCTTTAAGCGTCGCCCTCGGCGTCGCCTCACCCGTCGCCACTGTCTTATGACGTGTATCGGAGCAGCACTCGTGTTCTCCGTGCTAGGACTCACTGCCTGCGGCGGCAACACCTCAGCACAGACCGGCGGCGCTGACACGGCCTCCGACACCGTCAACGTCGTAGCAAGTTTTTATCCCATGGCAGACTTCGCGCAAAAAGTCGGAGGAAGCCATGTCAAGGTGACCAACCTGGTTCCCGCGGGAACCGAGCCGCACGAGTGGGAGCCCAGCCCCAGCGATGTCAGGCAAATCCAGGCGTCCGATGTCTTTATCTACAATGGTGCCGACATGGAGGGCTGGGTTGATGACACCCTTGAGTCAATCGACACGTCTAAAACGACCGTCTGCAAGGCTTCCGACGGCATCACGCTGCGCATGGCAGACAAAGAAGACGAGTCCGCAGGCGAGCACGAACACGCAGGCGAGCACGACCCGCACGTGTGGTTGAGCCCCAAAAACGCCAAGGCCGAACTCAAGAATATCGAGCGGGCACTTATTAAGGCCGACCCCGACAACAAGGCCGATTACCAGGCGAACTACAAAAAATATGCTGAGAAGTTCGACGAACTCGACGAGCAGTACCAAAATGAACTCAGCAAGGTAAAAGGCCGCTCCGTCGTCGTTTCGCACGAGGCCTACGGCTATCTGTGTGACGAGTTCGGTCTCACGCAGATGCCCATCACCGGCATGGACGCCGAGGGCGAGCCCAACGCCAAGACCATGGCGCAGATCGTCCAGTTCATCAAGGACAACAACGTCAAGACGGTCTTTGGCGAGGACCTGGTTTCCCAGAAGGTCGCCAAGACCATCGCCGACGAAACCGGCGCTGAGTGCGTGCAGCTCAACCCGGTCGAGGGCTTGACGGATAAGCAACTCGAGGCTGGCGAGGACTACCTCACCGTCATGCGGGATAACCTTGACAAGCTCGTCAAGGCACTTAATCAAGAGTAAGGGGATAGCACTGTGAAGATGAGCATGAAGAACCTAAAGAGCTGGATGGCCGAGCACCCCTACCCCCGTACGCTTGCGGCGATCGCCGGCGCGTCGATTTGCTCGACGCTCGCCCTCGAACTTCCGTCCAACCATGAGCTGTGGAACATGCGGCCCGGCCCGGCTCTTTTGGAGCTCATGCTCATCTTCTGTTTCCTGAGCCTGTTGTTCTATCTGCCACGTCGCCGGAAGACCCCCGCGATCCTTGGCGTTGTGGCGTTTGCCGCCATCGGTATCGCTGAATACTTCGTCATCACGTTCAAATCGATGCCCATCCAACCGGGCGACTTGTTCGCGCTTTCCACGGCCGCCACGGTCGCCGGCAGCTACACCTACGAGCTGAGCGGCTATTGCTTCTTGGGACTTGCCGCGGCAGCAATCGGCATTGTGCTCATCGCCCGCATCCCGCGCGCCATATGCGAACGCCCGCCCCGCCGCGATAACCAAACCGAGAAATCCGAGCGCAAAACCAAGCTGCCGCTCTCGGTCGACCGCCGCACCGCACTCGTTGCCGGCGCCGTGCTGGCTGGGCAGGCCATGATCAGCTACTACGATACCCTCGGCATCAAGCTGCACACGTGGAAGCCACTCGACAGCTACTACAGCCAAGGATTCCTGCCCACCTTCATCTCTAGCGCGCAGAAGATGGTCCCGCCCAAACCCAAGCATTACGACGGACGCGACACGGCCGCGCTCATCAAGCGCATGGCTGGTCGCTGGAACCGCGGCATCCACGGTGTCGCCAACGTCGACCGCGCCGCCGCCGTGGCGCAGTTCGAGCAGCTCAAGCCATCTGTCATCTGCATCATGAACGAGTCGTTCGCCGACCTCTCGATTTTCAACGGCCTGGGCTGCGACTATCGGGGACCCGAACGCTTCAAGGCTATCGATGACGCGATCATGCAGGGTGTGAGCTACATGAGTGCCTTTGGCGCGGGCACCTGCAACAGCGAGTTTGAGTTTTTGACCGGTCACTCGATGGCATACCTGGGCGCCGGTGTGTACCCCTTCATGACGTATAACTTAGCCCCCACCGAGAACCTCGCGCGTCAGTTCAAGAAGCTCGGGTATCGCGCGGTGGCCATGCATCCCAACCACGCCACCAACTGGAACCGTGAGAACGTATTTGCCGACATGGGCTTTGACGAGTTTCTTTCCATCGAGGATTTCACCGGCGCGCCTCAGCTCTGCCGCAAGGTGACCGATGCGGCGACATATGACAAGTGCCTCGAGGTGCTGCGACAGAACAACGAGCCCATCTTTATCCATGACGTAACCATGCAGAATCACTCGGCCTACGATACCGGGCTGGTTCCCGCCGACCAGCAAGTGCATCTAAACCTAAGCGGCATCGAGGATAAAGTCGTCACGTGGACAAATGAGTATTGCTCCCTGATGGAAGCCTCGGATAAAGCATTTGCCGACTTTTTGGACCAGCTGCGCGAGCTCGACCGTCCCGTCGTCGTAGTGATGTACGGCGACCACCAGCCGTTCTTTACCGACCGCTACAACGACCTCTACTTCACCGACGAGGACGAGGCGACGCACACCGAGCGCATCTGGCAGACGCGCTACGTGGTATGGGCCAATTACGACGTGGCCGGCAATGCCCAGACCAGCGAAACACTGGATACAAGCATCGATAACGTGGGGGCTCTCGCCCTCAACGCCATAGGAGCTCCGCTCACGGCATACCAGCGTGCGCGCCTGCAAAATCGCAAGAACATGCCGAGCATCAACGTGGTCGGCAAACAGGATGCAAGCGGAACGTGGCATGTCCCCGAAGCCGAGGATATGCCGAGCAAACTGCACGAGGCCGACGATCGTCTCGAGCGCATGCAGTACCGAAAGCTCTTCGATCACGGTGGCTCCGTCTTCACGGCGCACAAGCAGACCGCCGCAAACGAGACCGACCCCAATGCAACGCCAGGCGAGGGGGCCTAACTATGGAGACGCCCATCGAGATTTGCGATCTTTCGTTTTCGTATGGTTCTGTCCCCGTTCTTGCCCATTGCTCGTTGATCACTGCCCATGGTCAAGCCGTGATTCTCTCGGGAGAGAATGGGGCCGGCAAGTCCACGCTCCTCAAATTGGCGCTTGGCGAATTGGTCCCCCAGCAAGGCGATGCCCTCCTCTTTGGGACACCCGCGCACTCGTTTACCGATTGGCATCGCGTTGGCTACGTCCCCCAGCGCGCCGGCGGTTCCTACGACCGGTTTCCCGCGACGGTGGCCGAGATTGTCGCCGCCAACCGCTATGCACTCGGGCGCAGCCAGCGTCGAGAATCGCACACCGCCGCGCTGCGAGCCCTCGAGCTTGTGGGGCTCACCGACCATGCTGACTCGCTCATTGGCGAGCTTTCGGGCGGCCAGCAACAGCGGGCGCTTTTGGCTCGCGCGCTGGTGAATAATCCAGAACTCCTCGTGCTCGATGAACCCACCAGCGGACTCGACCGTTCGAGCGTCAACGAGTTTATCGAGGTCATGGACGCCCTTATGCGCGACCCGAATCGCACCATTCTTATGGTGAGCCATGATCTCGAACGACTTGAGGGTCTCGAGGCCGACCGCATTGTCTTATCCCAAGGAGTTATCCATCATGCTTGACATGCTTCAGTATGCCTTTATGCAGCGGGCGTTCCTGAGCGGCATCGTACTGGGTGTCGCGATTCCGCTTGTGGGAGTCATCGTGGTGCTCAAGCGCCTCTCGATGATCGGCGATACATTGAGTCATGCCTCGCTTGCTGGCGTGGCGGGCGGCCCCATCGCCGGCATCAACCCCGTCGCAGGCGCCACCGTGGCATGTCTTGCAGCTGCCTGCTTCGTCGAGATGATTCGCAAGCGGCTCGAAAGCCACGGAGACCTTGCTATTGCCATTGTTATGGCCGCTGGAGTCGGACTTGCCGGCGTATTGTCCGGATTTGTGCCGAACTCGTCTACGTTCTCGAGTTTTCTCTTTGGCAGTATCGTCACGGTCGACAACTCCGAGCTTGCAGGCGTCATGGTCGTCGGCTTAGGCATTATCGCCTATTGCCTTTTGTTTTCGCGTGAACTCTTTTGGGTGGCACTTGATGAGCGTGCGGCTCGTATCGCCGGCGTGCGTACGCGTATTATCAATGTGAGCTTTATCTTTATCTGCGCACTCGCCATTTCCATCGCAGCACGCACCGTAGGCGCCCTGATCGTGAGCTCCATGATGACGGTGCCGGTCGCCTGTGCACTTACCGTTGCTCGCAGCTGGCGGCAGACATGCATTGTGAGCTCGTCCGTGGGGCTTATATCTGTCTTGGCAGGACTCACCATCTCTTATATCTGGGGGCTTAAGCCCGGCGGCACCATCGTGCTCACGCAGGTCGCCATATTGGTCGTGCTGGTCATATGGCGTGTGGTCAGACAAAATGAGCGCAATTGAACGATTACCGTGCATGGCAACGAGCGCCCGGGCACCATATTCGAACACAAACATGCTCGCCCAGAACAAATGGGAACCCAGAGCATTCGACAAGCAACGATAAGCTCATTTTCAATCCAGCAAGAAGTCCACCCGCTGAAAGAAGCCGTTTTTGGCCAACCAGCACACCACTAAGAAACGTGTCACATCAACGACATCGCCAAGGTCAAGGAGATTTTGGGGCCTCTAATCGCACGGTTTATTGCAGCTAACGCAAGCGGCCGCCGCCCCGTATACGGGACGGCG
>CWGT01000027.1_pt2 | contig 32465 bp, 30 predicted proteins | sample 705021 | NCBI WGS metagenome assembly CWGT01 (sample SAMEA3735911, study PRJEB9488) | human gut metagenome | biome: ENVO:mammalia-associated habitat; material: ENVO:feces | place: Malawi | collected 2009-02-27 | reverse complement strand
TTGGGACGGGGCTATTTTAGCTACCCCCCATATGCCAGTTGATATTTGCGCTGACACCCATCGATTCATCGACAGTCAAAGGGTAGCTAAAATAGCCCCGTCCCAAATTAACTACCCCAGGCAACCATTCACGAAAGGGGTCCCTATGGACCTTGCTGACATCCGCCAGGCCATCGATGGCATCGACACCACGCTCCTCAACAGCTTTATCGAGCGCATGGACATTGCCACCGAGGTCGCCAAGTCAAAGATCGAGATGGGCAAGGCCGTCTTCGACCCCGCCCGCGAGCGCTCCAAGCTCAATAACCTCGCCAGCCGCGCGCCCGAGCGCTACGAGGCCCAGACCATCACGCTGTTCCGACTCCTCATGAGCATGAGCAAGGCCGAGCAGCAGCGCTATATCAACGAGCTCAAGGGCATCACGGTCTCGCAAAAGGCCCATGCCACGGCCGAGGCCTTCGATACGCCCTTCCCCCAGACTGCCAGCGTCGCCTGCCAGGGCGTCGAGGGCGCCTACAGCCAGATCGCAGCGTGCAAGCTCTTTGCCGTGCCCGATATCGCGTTCTTCGAGACCTTCGAAGGTGTCATGCGCGCTTTGCGAGATGGCTTCTGCGAGTTTGGCGTGCTGCCCATCGAAAACTCCACCGCGGGCTCGGTCAACGCGGTCTACGACCTGCTCGCGCAGTTCGACTTCCACATCGTGCGCTCGCTTCGCCTCAAGATCGACCACAACCTGCTCGTCAAGCCCGGCACCAAGCTGCAGGATGTTCGTGAGGTCTATAGCCACGGTCAGGCCATCGCGCAATGCGCCGGCTTTATCGAGGCGCACGGCCTGCACGCCACCAAGTATCTCAACACGGCCATGTCGGCCGAAATGGTCGCCAACTCCGAGCGCACCGACGTCGCCGCCATCGCCTCACGCAGTTGTGCGGCACTCTACGGTCTGAAGGTGCTGGAGCCCAACATTCAGGACTCGGACAACAACTACACGCGCTTCGTCGTCATCAGCCGCGAGCCGCGCGTCTACCCTGGCGCCAACCGCACCTCGCTCATGATCACCACGGCCAACGAGCCGGGCGCCCTCTATCGCGTGCTCGAGCGCTTCTATGCGCTCAACATCAACCTTATCAAGCTCGAGAGCCGTCCCATCCCCGGGCGCGACTTTGAGTTTATGTTCTACTTTGACCTGGACTGTCCCTTTGACAGCAAGGCGCTCGACGACCTACTCGATTCCATCGATGACGTGTGCGAGAGCTTCACCTACTTTGGCAGCTACACGGAGGTGCTCTAGATGACCGACGTCGCCACAACCCGCCCCTACGGCGTGCTGGGCCGCGTGCTGGGCCACAGCTACACCCCGACCATCTACAAGGAGCTCGCGGGGCTTGAGTACGTGCGTTTTGAGCGCGAGCCCGAAGACCTCGCGGCCTTTATGACCGGCGATGAATGGGAGGGCACCAACGTGACCATTCCCTACAAGCGCGCCGTCATGGACTACCTAGACGAGCTGAGCCCGCTCGCCGAACGCATGGGCAACGTCAACACGATCACGCGTCTGCCCGATGGCCGTCTGCGCGGCGACAACACCGACTACTTCGGATTCCAGTGCCTGGTCGAGGAGCTGGGTGTGGAGATTGCCGGCAAGAAGGTCCTCGTGCTCGGAGCCACCGGAGGCGCCGGCACCACGGCCAGCATGGTGCTGGGCGACCTGGGCGCGAACGTCGTACCCGTGGGACGCACGAGTGAAGTCAACTACGACAACATCGCACAGCAGTCCGACGCCGCACTGCTCGTCAACTGCACGCCCGCCGGCATGTTCCCCCTCTGCCCCGACGCGCCTTGCACGCTCGAGGGCCTCAACGCGCTCGAGGGCGTCATCGATATCGTCTACAACCCCGCCCGCACGGGGCTCATGCTCGAGGCCGAGCGTCGCGGCATCCCCTGCATCGGCGGCCTGCTCATGCTTGTGGCCCAGGCGGCACAGGCCGTCGAGCGCTATACCGGCCAAGTCACCCCGCGCGAGCGCATCCGGGGCGTAACGGAGCGCCTGTCCCGCCATGAGCAGAACATCGCGCTGATCGGCATGCCGGGCTCGGGCAAAACCCGCGTGGGCGAGCAGATCGCCCTTCTTACCGGCCGCGAGCATATCGACCTGGACCGCGCCCTCGAGGAGCGCCTTGGCATGCCCTGTGCCGACTTTATCGTCGAGCGCGGCGAGCCGGCCTTCCGCGAGCAGGAGACGGCGGCCCTGGCCGACATCTCCAAGCGCAGCGGCCTTGTGCTTTCCACCGGCGGCGGCGTGGTCACGCGCGACGAGAACTACCCGCTGCTGCACCAGAACAGTCAGATTGTGATGCTCAACCGTAAGCTCGATGAGCTCGCCCACAAGGGTCGCCCCATCACCGCCCGCGACGGTATCGACAAGCTGGCCGAGCAGCGCATGCCACGCTACCGCGCCTGGGCCGACTACATCATCGACTCGCGCGACTGCGCAGCCAACACCGCCCGAGCCCTCCTCGACACCCTCTAAAACCTACTAAAAAGGGACAGGTTTATTTTGGCAGGTTTTATCTGGGCAAACGTCGAAGACCAAAAGACCGGCTACGCTAACCAACCGCAAAGGAAGCAACCATGAAAGCTCTCGTCATCAACGGCCCTAACCTCAATATGCTCGGCATTCGCGAGCCGGGCATCTACGGCAGCGACAACTACGACCGCTTGGTCCAGATCTGCAAGGAGGCCGGCGCCGCACAGGGCTTCGACGAGGTCGAGGTCTTCCAGTCCAACCACGAGGGCAGCATCGTCGACAAGATCCAGGAGGCATACGGCAAGGTCGACGGCATCGTCATCAACCCGGCAGCCTACACGCACACCAGCGTGGCGATCCTGGACGCCCTCAAGGCCGTTGCCATCCCCGCCGTCGAGGTCCACATCAGCGCCGTGGAAACGCGCGAGGACTTCCGCCAGGTAAGCTACGCCCGCCTGGCCTGCTTTGCCACCATCACCGGTGAAGGCCTCCAGGGCTACGCCCATGCGTTGGAGCTGCTGAAAGGGCATCTGCTACACTAATCCTTGGGACAAAATAATCAGGTTTGTTTGTCCCAAAACTTAAGTAACTGTTCGATTGACATACAAAGGAGCATATCCATGTCCCAGTACGATTACCTCGTCGTCGGTGCCGGCCTTTCGGGCGCCGTCTTCGCCAACGCCGCCAAGCGCGCCGGCAAGTCGGTCCTGGTCATCGACCGCCGCGACCACATCGCCGGCAACATCTACACCGAGGACGTCGAGGGCATCCAGGTCCACCGCTACGGCGCGCACATCTTCCACACCTCCATGAAGGACGTCTGGGACTACGTCAACCGCTTCGCCGAGTTCAACAACTACGTCAACTCGCCGGTCGCCAACTTCCACGGCAACATGTACAACATGCCCTTCAACATGAACACCTTCGCCAAGATGTGGCCCGGCGTCGTCACGCCGGCGGACGCCAAGGCAAAAATCGCCGAGCAGGTGGCCGCCGAGAACATCGGCGAGCCGGCCAACCTCGAGGAGCAGGCGCTGTCCCTCGTCGGCCGCGACATCTTCGAGACACTCGTGAAGGGCTACACCGAGAAGCAGTGGGGCCGCGACTGCCGCGACCTGCCCGCGAGCATCATCAAGCGCCTTCCCTGCCGCTTCACCTACGATAACAACTACTTCAACGACCGCTACCAGGGCATCCCCATGGGCGGCTACACCAAGATGGTCGCCAACATGCTCGAGGGCGTCGAGGTGCGTTGCGGCGTGGAGTACAAGGAACTGGCCGCCGCCGAGCCCGATATCGCCGCCAAGACGGTCTACTGCGGCCCCATCGACGCGTTCTACGACTTCAAGCTGGGCACGCTCGAGTACCGCAGCCTGCGCTTCGAGACCGAGACGCTCGACGAGGCCGACCACCAGGGCGTGGCCGTGGTCAACTACACCGAGCGCGAGGTCCCCTACACGCGCGTCATCGAGCACAAGCACTTCGAGTTCGGCACGCAGGACAAGACCGTCATCACGCGCGAGTACCCGGCCGACTGGAAGCCCGGCGACGAGCCCTACTACCCCATCAACGACGCCAAGAACGAGGCCCTCTACAAGCAGTACGAGGAGCTGGCGGCGCAGGAGGGCGACGTGGTCTTCGCCGGTCGCCTGGGCGGCTACAAGTACTACGACATGGACAAGGCCATCGCCGCGGCCTTCGAGCTCGTCCGCAACGAGCTGGGCGTGGAGCCCACTGAGGCGTAAAGGTCCAAAACGGGCCTCTGCGCGAGCCGAAAACAGCACAAGCAGGCACGCTAACGCCGGCAGGAGCAATTTCGCCTTTGCCGGCGTTTTAGTATGGAGACGGAACTAGCTGTTCTGTCCATTATCTAGCGGAGGATATAAGTGGACACGGCCTGCCACAGAGGCAAAAAACCGGAAGTATGCGGCAAATTCTAAACATGTCGAGCACACTGTGTTCTAGCCTTTGCACTCGATCTGGCAATTACTCATCTGCTATTTCAACAAGTCGACCAGCAGAAGCTCTCCATTCTTCCGCTTGCTTGTCTCGGCATGAGCTTTAATTGCTTTTATAAGTCTTGCGCCGTTGCCCCAATATTCCTCAAGAAAGTCCTTCTCTTTAATTTTGCCTAGTCCAAGACGCTGCTTGCAGAATTCATTAGGCTTAAGTTGTCTATCCCTTCTGGTCGCGTTCTCCCAATCCCGATAGGCACCCTCGGCGTGAATCACAAGCATCTCGACCTCAGGCCGCGTAACAAAACTCAGCACTTTAGTGCCGTTCTGCCTGCGCTTTGGAAACTCAAACTTGGGAGCGCTGCTGTCCACAATCCGTGCGACCGCAAGTCCTTCAGCCCCAGCAGTCTCGTAGTTCATCGAGAAATAGTCGTTTGCAATTTCGGAAGCCTTGCGTTTTCGCGTGTAAGGACGATCAACAATGAGGGCATCTTTGACCACTCGTTCTCTTGGGACGATCAACAAATCGTTGTCATACAGCACCTGAATAACGACACCCTCTGCAGTTCCTTCACAGCTAAACAAGACAAAACGACTTGATAGAATATCTTTTGCCTGATCACCCATTGATGTGCTCGCAAACATACTCGCGCATCGCTTGAACGTCGGGGTACTTAGGCATAGATCCCTTGATTACATTGTTGATAATCACATCGCTCTTTTTGTTCTCAATCCGATTGATACGCTCGGAATACTTGATGAGCTCTGTCTTAAACGAATCGTCGCGCACAAGAACAAAGACATTGTCTTTACGTCTCAGCACATCAAGGAGCTCCGAGTAATGAGTCGAAAAGAGCAAAGTTGCCCCATGGGGGTTCGTAACGGGAGAAGCAAAAAGCTCAATCACTGTGCCAACAAGTGATCTATTAAGACCCGTTTCAATCTCGTCCACAATCAGATAGCCCCCATTTCTGAGAGCGGTTATCGCTTGATTGACCAGCTCAGCGCCCAAGATCGTTCCATTTGACAGAACAGAAGTCGCGATCGCGACATTCATCACTCGCTCCGCTCGCTCACCCTTAAACTTAAGATGGAACACTTGGTTTTCCTTGTTCCAGACAAGATATTCAACACTCGGATCAAAAGCCTGAACAACAGGGGTTGGCAAGCTCGTCAAAGGCAGCGTGCGCTCGGGGGACTCCACCGAGACCATCTTTTTACCCGTGATGACAGACACGATTGACATGTTGTCATCCAGGAAAGTTCGTTGGGCATCGTTAAGAACAAGGTCACCATCATCAGGCCCCTCACGAACCAGAATAGGCTCAGAAACATCCTTCAGATGCTCGATATTCAAAACGACCTTTCTAGAGACGCGCGATGTGGGACATCTCCAAAGCCATTCGTTCTCAAATGTAAGCGATCCCGCAAAAGAAGTATCATCTGCGGCTTCGCCATCCGCTTTATGAAGTTGAGATTCAATAAGATATACCGAACCTTTTTCATAAAATACACAGGTCACATTGACCTGGCGCTCCAAGTTTCCGAGAACATCGGAACCAGTTGCAAAGCGTCGCATAACAAAGCTGCCAGACATATAGCCAAGCACAAAGCGCACAAGGTTGAGAGTCGTTGTCTTACCGGATGCGTTTACGCCAACAACGCCCATTACATTCTGAGAATAGAGCGAGGATCCCACCGGCAGCGGGAACACATCGGCGAAATTACCTTCTTCATCGCTCAAAACGCGATCAGCGGCAATAAAATCAAGCTCCAAACGCTTGTCCTTAAACAGCGTGACCCCATCAATTCTTAATTTAAGAAGTTTCAAAGCGACCTCCTCTTAGACAATTCAATTATAAACAGTTTTCTTGTTTATAATCTGAGAAACATGATGGCTACGGATTGTTCAGAGAAAGCAAAACAGCGTGACAGCGGGAGCGTGCAAAAAAATGGCTTCTATAACGGCCGCAACCAGCTCCGCCCCCATTCGTCAGCAACATCTCGACCATCACGCCACCCCTCCCCTGAGTCCCACACAATAAAGAGCAGCGCACGTACGCTGCCACTTGTCGGCCTCAATATATTAGGAAGGATCTTATGAAAAGCCGCTCGTACTCAAACTCGTCGAGTAGCGCGTTGAGCATCTCCTCGACGGTCCGCCTCACCAGATTCCTTATGTCCTTGCGTAGTGACCCCTTGCCGACTGCTACGATGTTCGCAGACACGTCCCGCCCCCCCTCGTCAATGATTTGTTGTTTAGCAGCTGGAAATCATATAGAAGGGCGCGGGACGTGTTCCGCTATGCGGTGTTTATTTGCGAATCAAATTACGCATCACGCTGTCCTTACTGTCTTCCTTATCCATCTAATTAAGTCCGCTCGTGCATTTTGGTGCTCAAATTGAATACGCGAGATTTCGTTTTCGCTAGAGCTACTGGACGAAGAATGCCCTTCCGGGAATAGACCATCGATCAGATCGCCCGCATATTTAGAGACTTCATCATAGGGGGTATCATCCAAATCGAATCCGTTAAATACCTTATCAAATTCATTAACTGCCTGCTCGCAAGCATCGACAAGGAAAGTGAACAATTGATCCGCAGTCCTTACCTGAAGCATGTCCGCATAGTTGTTTACAAAAGCATCAGCAGCGCACACCATGTCACCATCTCGCAACATTGCAGGATACTCTACCTGAGAAACAACCTCGATATTCAACGAAGCCAGCAGTTGAACAAGCCCGCGATATTCCGAAAGGAGTTTTTTATATTCCGCACGCCCTTGATCGCCGATAAGATGAGTCGGAACATCCAGGGGATCCGCATATCTCAGCAAAATCTGCCCAAAGCCTAAACAACGCCTTGTCGTCTCACAGAGCCAGAAGGGCTTTATATACTCAATAAACTCAGGCCATGAAAGCAATTTAATATTGCTATATCGCGCAGCATTAATAGCCCCCTCTTGAAACCCAAATCGCGAAATCAACAACCCAAGTGAAGCGCCACTATCACCAACTACCCGGCTAAATGCAAACACCTTTTCCTGAGGAACAGCTGTGTTCCAATATTTGCATTCGCATATAATTGGCCCATACAAGATCTTTTTGGGCTGAGCAAAAACGTCAACGGTTACAGTTCCTCGCGCCAAGGTAATAGTTTTCTGAACCTCAGCATCCATTCCAGAAGCTATCAGAATCTGTGCAACGGACCTCTCCATCTCCTTCCAGTTTTCCGGAGGATCGGAAACAGGAAATCCTTGAAAGACCATATGCAACAACCTTCAATCAACATCAACGCGATGAAACAGCATAATAAGGATAAGAGAACTGACTGAAATATAGCCATCGGATTTTGCAGGGGTCCACGCCGGCCCTAGCGCCTACACGAAATAGCGATCACGCCCAAAAACGACTAGCAACGTGGATGTTGAATAATTGGGTCGCACCAACAAACACTGAACTCATGAGGAGTTCCCCGTTTCAATCGGACAGTCCGTTTTACTCAATGAAAAGAGAACGGGGACACACCCAGAGGATGCGTCCCCGAAAAGAAGGAATTAACCTTCTTTGTATTGTAGTCGTCAATTATATTTATGGTCTTGTTTCCCAAAAGAGACTATTTTCTAATTCACAAACCAGCCATTTTTCAGGCCGCTAATAAAAGCGAAACCGGTTCTTATTTGGTCGTTGCGAAGATAGTAGATCTCGTTGCGATACATTCTCTCAACAAGCCTGCGCAGCTGTTTTCCTTTATTAGTCCTTACCCCGGTTGAAGCCATAGTACTGTGAAGGTATAACGTAGTCGCAATATGCTGTAGACGTTCGTTTGATAGCTTGGCCTTAACATTCACATCTTGGAACTTAAGTCCCGTCACAACATTTCTTACGTCATACGAAACGTTATACCTGGGCTTGCCTGATTTCAGATCATTAATAATGCGGTTGTTATGCGCGCAGGCATTCCTAAGGCCCTTCATAGCTTGCAGTTCATAGGCGCGTTTTATAAATTCCCCATCATGAAGATAGCGAGAAACCGAGAACCAAAAATCAATGAAAGTTCCGAAAGTAATCAACTCTGTAAAAACCCAGACTGGATAGCCAGTTTCCCTATAAGCCGAAACAAGACCATTGATATAGCAGCTGTTTAACCTTGAATCAATTTCGCGCGTCAAGCTTCCGCCCGATACGCCCTCATACTGTGAGCATCTTTTGCCACTGAGGTACTGCTCGACAATCTCATAAGTATCAACGAAGTCACGACCAAGCCTCTCAAGCAGCTCAAATTTTGAAAAGTGCTCGATATCGATTGTCATGGGCAGTAAGACTTGCATCAACTCATAGTCGATAACAGACAGATCCTGAAGCATGGCAAAATCGAGACCAATATACTTGCCATCATTTACTCCACCAACGACCTTATCAAAGCCGCATCGATACGAGCGGAGCCTGAAATAATTATTGTTATGTTTTAAATAACTCAGAGCTTCTTGTTTACTCATCAAGTTGAACGCTACGCCCTTACGTTCCAAATGCTAAATCTGTTGTTCAGGAGTAAGCCATGGTTTATCGTGCATAACGCCCCCAACGGTCATTCTGTATTAAGGAACAGGATAACAAACAACTGACATTAAAAATTTGTAAGGCGAAACCCTGTAAGGGGAACGACTAGGGACGGAGCCATCGGCGAACCGCTAGCAACAAAAGGGCACCGGGGCCACATTGGCCCTGGTGCCCATGCGCAATATCAGCGGTGCCGTTCCATAATAACGGCGCCCTCATAATATGCGATTACTTTCAATATTCTTAATCCCTAAGAGTTATCTTGGCAATCTCCCCGGATTTTTCCTCAACAAAGAGATGGGGCTCATAACTGTATTTTTCAGACTTTTCTTCACAAAAAACTTCGTAAAGCACGGACCTAATATCTGTGGTGTGTCTCCTCAGCCCGTCAAGGTCAGCTTTCTCCAAAAGCAACCAGAGGAGATAAGCTTCCTTATTAGAAATAGCGCGCTTCCAAGTAGTTGAACCAGATGACACAATGGCTTTTAAACCGTCAAATCGATCCCCTGCAAGAATGGATAGCTTATTTAGAAAATCGTTGACCCGTTCCATTGACGAAAGAAAGCCGTCAACATCGTTATCCGAAGCCGTATCTAGAACGCGCGTAATTTTGCTTGCATCCCTAACTCGCACGCTAAGTTTGCCATCGCGGACGAACATAAGAAAACTGTCGCTTAGCTTTATGCCATCACATACGGCTTGATAATTCGTCGCGGCCAGCATTGTAACTAGTTCTTCGTTTTTCATGCGAGGATCTTGTAGCCTGAAAAACTCCCCAAAATGATCGCGAACGATAGCTTTGGCCTTATCAACTATCTTTCTATCGATATATGAATTCCACATCTCAAATGAATTGGGTCTGATGGGAAGAGGACGACTATTTAATCTTTGGAAAAGATCAATGGCGCTGAAATCCTGGTTCAAATAGCCGTCGATTTCAATGACATCGATTCCAAAATCGAGGATTCGGTCATAGTATTCTGGATATTCATCTTGGACACGCGCAGCAGAATATCCATTGAGTTCTTTAAGGATTCTCAAACCTTTAAGCCTAAAGCTATTCTTTTGAGACTGCCGAGCTACGCCATGCTCATCGATAAAAGACTTTCCAAGAAAGCCAATGATCGATAAAAGTCTCTGCTGACCATCAACAACCTCAGAAACGCCATCCGTTCTTTTGTAAACAAAGATGGGCGGAATCCTTATCCCCAAAATAATGCTTTCGATTAAGTAAGACGCTTTTGCGGTGTCAGTCACTTCAGACCGCTGATAAGCTGGCCTAATAAGAAAACGATTCTTTTGTACATTAACAAGAATGTCGTCAATGGACTCCGAGCGCGGATCAGGCTTCGGCAAACGCAAAAAGTCATAATCGTCCGCGTTTTTCACGCCATTCATTAACTGTTTGTATCGAACCCTATCATCAAGATGCTTAGAGAAATCGATGTCGATCATTCGGTTAACACATCTGGCAACTAAACCATATCGGGCAATAATGGCCTTATCGTAATGACTTCCCTGCGAGGCAAATGTTCTTTCAATCCCATGATATGCCGCCGGCAAACCTTCCCAAATCGACTCATCGCTATCCACCGTCAGGAGAGTATCCGCGAAAGAACGGAGGTCGAATAAGGGACCCTTATTATATTCATCTTCAGCTATCGATAGCGCCCAGTATGCCGTCTCGTTCACCAAACGATTGTTTTTTAAAATCATTGAGCCGCTTAATAACTGACACAGCATGGTGAGCTTATTGACACGGGATCGAAAATTCTCAAATAGCTCATCAGGTGCACACTGCGACACATTAGTCGAATAGAACGTTGCAACAATATCATTCTTCCCTTTTCCATAAGCATAGCTATGTATGGGTATAAACCTCATAGTCAAAAGCGCCCTTACTCTCGACAGCAGGCTGTTGATCCTATCTCTTAGGGGCGCCTTCTTTTTTGTGGAAGCATTAAATAGGGCTTCGCAGCTAGCAAGGAAATCCTCATCGGCTTCGAATCTTTGGTAGAAATAATTTGTTACCAAGTCGGAATCGTATTCCGCTCTCTCAACTTCTTCTCGCTTAAGAGACGTTACTCCAGAGTTATAGCGGTTAAAAATTTCACGCTTAACCTTATCCTTTTGTCGAGATGTCATTTTCGGTTCATTTACAACGCTAAAGATAAGCAGTCTCAACTTAGTTTCATCAAAACTGTCTTTAACTTGCTGAGGGAGATCAGCATAATGGAGACCGGCCAGGTGTCTCAACCGCTTCAATCCGCCAGAATCTAGCGAAAGTGATCCCTCTACAAATTTAAGCAGAGTTTCATATCTTTGTCTGCCGTCAATTACTTCATACAAAGTCCCATCTTTGAATAATACAATCGGCGGGATTTCAGTACCAAGAATCACGCTCTCAATGAAATAAGTTGCCTTGGATCTGTCCCAGACATAATTCCTCTGGAAAAATGGTGCGTAATCCACCTTCTTTCTAAAACGATCGTTAGCGAAAATACCCGCTACAGTTTTTGACAACGGCTGAACATTCAAACTATCTCTGAAAATATTGGCTATTTCTGATACATCGAGGTTGTACGCGGTCATCGAATTATCACCCCACCAAATTCCTGTCTGGAAACACTTTTTTCTCAAACCCTGGCACACTGTCGGCGATAACAGAGCCTGAATAGAAATAATCGGTAGAGTAATCCAACCTCTGTTTAACCAAGCCATCTAGCGCAAATCTAAATAGATATTGCCGCTCACAATCTTCAAACGCATCTTTAATTTGCGGCGGCAAAGGAATCAAGTCGAAAATATACCTACAGCTGTCAAATGGAATTACATCCAAGTACATTTTCTTAGTCTTTGCGATGTACTCAAAACGTTTAATTGATTGCACGGAGGGAAACATCGGATGAGTCAACTGACAAAACGCCAAATCAACCCCCAGCTCTGAAGACGGCTTATCATGAAATGCAAAACACTTAGTAAGGCCCCTTAGGCATTCACATGACGCCCCATTAGGCAAGACCTCTGAATCCCTAATAGCCCAAAGACGCTCAAGAGAATCCAGTACGCCAACAGACTGCTGCTGTGCCCCCGCAAGTTCTTTAAGAAGTAGCCGCCTAAGATCTCTGGCGTCATCTGCAATACTGGCAGGCAACCATCTATCAACAGACAAAAGACAGAGCAGGGATTCATGTCTTCGTTTATACAAATAATTGAGTGAAGCGGTTCCGTTGCCAACATCCGATGAAAGTCCGTACACTCTGTTTAATGCTGAATTAGTCGCCCTCAGCGAAGGTGCAACAGTGGTTGCAACAGAAACGACCAACATAGTGATTAAATCAGAATAGCCAATACGCAGATTAGCCATTGCGTCTTTTCGATAGGAATCATAGCTATTAAAAACATTGGCGCATGCTCGCTCAAAAGAGACTGCCGAAGCAATTTCGGAAACAACTTTTCTTTGGGTAATCAAACTCGCAAATTGAGAGCAAAGTAAATCATCGGAAAAATCGGGTTCACAAAAATTAGTAATTAAAAAGCCGGGAGACTGAAGACGTTGATATCTAAACAAATCAGCAACAAGGCGCAAGGCATAAGACCCCGAAATTAGAGAGGCGCAGCTATCGAGATAAATAATATCGAATGACACAGGAACCGATGCAAAGAATGACTCCGCCTTCATTTTAATTAAATGAAGCGAGCTAAACGGCCCATCAGACAAATCATTAAGCGCAGATTTAAATGTTCGTTGCTCAGATTCAAACGCCCATATATTCGAAGGCAAAACACCTAGAGAGATAAGCTCCTTAAGGTCATTCGACGGCTCAGGACCCGCTAAATAACAGACTTTTAGGTCAGATGCCTTCCGTGAACCAACGCAGGATTCCCACAATGCGACCCAATCGGCTAGTCCTTGCGGGGTGATATGGGCGGCTTCCTTTGCTTGTAAACCATCCGGTTCATCCAAGATAAAATGATGCTTCAAGTCATTAACGTATGTGCAGTCAACGCATGCCGAGGCACCACGTCTCGATGTAAGCATACATACAGCATGCGAAAGTGCCTGATAACGAGCTTCATTTTTTGCAGGTTGTCTGTAAGATAGCGCCAATAGAAGCCTCTTTCTTAAAATACGGCAATGAGATAAATAGGGCATGATGAAGATTCATTAATTATAAAACTAATCTTAAATGAGCAATTTCTAATTTGAACGCCTTCGCACACTTCAAGACAATCGCCGGATGGCATCATCGCACAGCCAGCAGTAGCAGAGGAAATCACGCCAAGAACGCCGGTGACAGCCAGACTGAAGTATATAGTGGAATACGAGCGGGACGAGAAGGACCCGGACACGTCTAAACCGGATGAGATGGACGAGCAGAACAAGTGGGCTGAGGGCTAGAGCAATACGAGCCCAAGACCGCTTCGATCAATTTACGAAAGAAGGACGACATCGATGCCTATCGGCCAGGATCATTGATTTGTTAAAAACGCACACCCTTACAGAGCATAATCGTTAAACCGCGAATCGAATCTCCTCAAATGACTTAGCAGGCAATTCACCTGCTCGCGAATTTCATAACAGTTAATATCCTCGCTTATACCGATAAAGGAAGAATGGGCGCATTTTCCTCGTAACGCCCCAAATGAATCGAGAGCCTGCTCCAACGACGCACCCAAATCGATTCCGCCCACGAAAAATGGGTTAAACATTTTTGAAATGTCTTTGGATTTGATGCCGTTGTTTCCATGTAACACCCTTCCGTGCAGGGCAACAGCACCCTTGGCAACATCTTCTAAAGACTTAACATCTTTTATCTCATTTGTCCTGGCCCCATAAAAATACAAGAAAGAACTTGTTAATGAATCGTAGTGCTCTTTAGCAATGAGCTCCCCAACATGGGCGCAAAGCTCCTCTGCCAGCTCCTCCAGATAAGACTCAACTTCAGCATGGACGAGCAAAATGCAAGCACGCGCATCGTCTTGCTGTTCTTCGCTATAGTCACCGATTTCATTTGGCTTCTCGGGCAGATATCGATCTCTAAGAGAAATGCTCCTTGAATGCAGACGATCAAATCTAACGGTCAACGATTACTTTCCCATCCTTATCGAGAGCCAGCTTCTTAACCGGTATCCCCAAAAGCCCAGACAACGCATCGCTCCAGATCGCAATCCTTGCAATCAGTGACCTCTTGGTTTTAGTGGAAACAGAGCATGCGTCTATAAAACCCGGAGAGGAAAGCACTCGTCCAAGCTCAGTCGCCACCTCCTTCTTGTTAAAGGCAATTGCCCCCCGGATATTTACGTCCTGCGCAGCAAAACAGAGTGCGTCGAAAACGGCCCGGTTAAAACGCGGTTTCTTTCCATCTTGCAAAAGAGTAAAGGGGGCCATCTTTTCGCCGTAGTTCGCTCCAATCAAGCAGTAAACATCCCTATACAGAGATATAGCTTTAACCACTTCACCAGCATACGACTGGTAAGTAAGATCGGAGTCTAAGTCATTTAGCCATGCCGTAGTTTGATCGAGAAACTCCTTGAGGTTGCCCGTGTATAAATCAGGCCTATGTACTATTCCACAATACCGCGTAAGTAATTCAATGTCGCGCATTCGGAAATCAGGGCCATCAGCAGATTCACTAAATAGCCGAGCAAATTCAAAGTCATGGTCTGTAAAAGACGAAGCAAACCTAGTAAATGGACCAGGCATTAATGCAAATCGCAGCTCTTGCGTATTCAGAGAGACGCTCCCGCTGTTCAATCGATGGAATATCGTGTATAGAACCGAATCGTTATTCCATCCAGACAACCTAACGGCTCTAATTGTAGAGTTATCGATAGCATCACGGTAAACATCATCCATCTCACCGTAAGTATGCCCCTTCAGTTCCTTCAGCAGCTCAGGCTTTCCCAAGCGGAGATCGCCATCATAAAAACGCATTATGCTCAAGAGGCGCTGCTTACCGTCGAGGACGATATATTTACCCCGCTCTTGGTTGTTCTGAGCAATTACAATTTGGGGAACAGGAATACCAAGAATCAAAGACTCAATGAAAGCAGTTTGTTTATTTGCGTCCCAGACTTGCCTTCGCTGAAACTCTGGCGAGACATCAATATTTCCCTTTTTCATTTGACCGAATAGAGTTTCAACCGTCCAGTCAGATGAAGAAAGGGACAGATCGCGATAATCCAAAATAGAGGAGGAGAAATCATCCTCATCTTCAATGTTAAAAGTATCTTCCACAACAGCCATTGCGCCCAACTTTCCAAGTCCTCCATATCAATCAACAGCATTTATATTAATAATCTCATTATTAGGTAATCATGATTTCATGACCAATAAACATGAACCCCATGAACATGTGAGCTGATATTTATTTCAGACCATCAATCACCCAGCTCCTCAATCACCTTTTTCACTTCCACTTCGATCTTTCCCTTATCACACCCAACGAAACAGTCGTTAAGATAGCGAGAGAGGCTCTCCCGGACAGCCACTGACAACCAAGAGCCCCAGCTTAATGAAGCGGTGGCTCAACGCCATAACATGATAATGGCGGTACTATCTCGAGATATTCAGCTGTCCCCAAACAAGCAAATGCTCAGGCAGAGAGGCTACGCCTAGCCATTCGCAACATGCCAGCGAATAAACCAGTTGGAATCACTAGAGAGCTCACCAAGTAACTTCTGCTCGAGAGTAGCATCATCGAATTTGCCCTCCTTGCATAAGCGCACAAGCTTAAATGCAACATTAGGGGAAACATCGTGTAACGATTGAAACGCCAAATCGCAAAAAAAGCTCGCTTCCCATCTACGATAGCCCGCAGCAACGCTATCAAGCAATATTGCACGCACCGCAGAGTCTTCACTAAGCATAACGCTCGAACAGATTGCAGAAACGACGCCACAGTATTGATCGCAGATAGCATTACAAACAATCAGCTGCTCAAGTACTTCTAAAAACGCACGCTGACCGGCGGCAGTAAGAGCATCAAATTTAATACCAAATGTCAGGAACTCTATGTCTGTTGCAAAGCCGATAGCAACTTTTAGAGCTAAGCATCTTACAGACCATGCACATGAGTCCATTGATGTAGGCTCTCTAAATACCGGATCTTCGGGCCACTCGTCCGGAAGTTCAGAAATTAAATCCGTCCAACCGACGGGAAGTGCCTTTCCATCACACACGCAACGACATACAAACTTATTTAATACGGACATAACCTCTCCTGCGGAGCAGGGTGATCCTTGATATGCCGGAAGCTCTTTAAGACAATGCTCCAGCACGCTAGCCAAAGATGCGCTAAATGACTCAGAAGGGACATCATCGAGTGAGCGACATAGCAAAGAAGAGAGACGAATGGAAAACCCTGAGTGAAAATCAGAACGATTATTCAAATCAAATTGCCTGCGCAATTCATCGATGCAAGCCATCTCCGTATTGCATGCAGGAGATTTATTGTCTAAATAACAACCCCGCTCAACAGTGGAAAGGCGCTCCACTTGCTCTTCACTCAAAATAGAAAAGCCACAACACTTCTCAACACATCCGAATACGCCAGCAGAAAAATTGTTTTTAAGCAGTTCATCGGAATTCGATTTAAGGCAACTGCCAAGTTGATCAACGAGCCCATTGTCGATTTTGTCTAAATCCATTCCGGCAATAACGTTCGACACATCAGAAGCGACGGTATATAAATGTTGCTCGACAACCTGACAAAGTAGGCTTACAAGCGACTTCTCATCAACCCGCATCTTGATCATGCCGATCGCCTTAATCCATTTTGATTCACATTGCCGAAAATCATCTGCAACGTTTAACGTGTTCCAGACATCGCAAATAGTATCATCCGAAAAATAAGGCGCACACTCCTTAATGACGACGGAACTCATACTCGGACGATATGCCTGGGCCGTTAAAGAAGTCAGATGCCACAGTTCCTCGGCACACGAAGGGAGATATGACCTTAAACCATCGCTCTTATAAGCAAACCTATTCTCGAAGCCCTTAGCATCCCCCTGAAGAACAAGCAGCTTAATTCCCTCGAGCTCAAGTTCAGGCCGATTGTAAATAGAGGAGTAGTCGATAAGCGAATTAGCAAGCAAGCTGCGAGAATATAGGGCGCTCGATATACTCCCGCATAATATTGAACTAAATAACAAACACGATATACTCGACATGACGGAAGCAAGGCTAGCGTCATGTCGAATCGTTGTGTAAGGATTAACCGCCCTCGCCTCTCTCGAAGCGTTTAAGACAGCAGTCCCCACCTCCTCTTCGAACTTAAGCGCAAGGGGAATATAGGCTGGAGTGGAGAGTGCATCAATTTGTTTCTGAATTGACCACTGGGTGCCAAATCCATATTCGGAAAGCATGCCAGCGACAGTCCGCTTGTCAATTAAACAATTACCATAAGCCCAACAGTCTTTCGATTCAATTGAGTCACAGGCACGTTGGAGAAGTTCATAGCACTTGGAATAGCGACCTTCAATAGAAGCATCGAGGGCGTCAAGCCTTAGCGAAAGAGTGTCTCTGGGAATGCCGCTGTCTTTCATAATCTCTTGAATGTCAGCCTTGAATGCACCGACCGAAAAGCGGGTGCCATAAAGTAGCCACTCAACCGCCTTCTCACCAAGGAAGAACAGGTGAGGATTGTCAGACTTTCTCTCAAGCCATTCAGCATGGTAGTTAAATTTTTTTGAAATCAAGGCGACAGAAGCGCCAAAAGCATCAAGAACAACTTCGGGAATAGAGATTGGAGCAATGTCTGCAAAAACCGCCGGTTTACCATCTTCAATTTCAAATCGTCGATTGTGAAACAAATCAACCATCACATTATTAAGCTGATTCATCAGATAAGAAACGAGACCTGAATCACTCGGCAATTCGACGTATGTGCACGCATCCATTTCCCAAACATAACGAAACAGAGACTCGATATCCGACGATGTCTCGCCTTCAAGCTTAACGAGAATGAGTGGCTTTCTGAGCTGGATAGCCCGATATAGCTCGTTACTAGTTCCTGGCCTCAATTCTGATCGTATGATCCCGATCACTATGTCGCTCTGCACTAAGCGATTAAGATAATAAGACGATGATGGTTCAATGCTCGCATGGGACTCGATGGCGAAGGGTTTAAAGATATCCGATTTCAACAAAGCGCGATTAAGCTCATCCCTCAGCGGCTGCCAGTTAAAATCACCTTCATCACGCATCGAAGAGCTAACAAACACCTCAATACGGTCACGATCAATAACCTCGGCGTACAACTCACTAGTATCCATAGAACCTCCTAATGATCGAGTAGATCCATAGAATAACAAGCGGCGCGGACCACTTGTGCTGACGGAAATTGTGCCCATTCGAGCAACTGGTCGTTCATTCTCAACCTATTCTCGAATATCACTCGCGGAGGATTTCATCTCGCCCTCACTCCCCCTCTTCTTGCACAACACATGTATCGCGTGTTCGCCCACGATCGCCATGGACAGTTTCAGCGCCGCATCTTTAACGGCGCTGAAGAAGTTCTCAAGAAACGGCGCGTTCATGTCGTAGTAATTCATGTTCCTAAACAGCGCATAGATTGTCAGAAACTTTTGGGCAATAACCACTTCAACACTTATTCCAAGAGCGTTGTATGGGGGCTGGGAAAACCAGATCAAGGGCCTTAAGCGCAGTTGGACAAACCAATCTCCGACGAACAACGATCCGCCTTTGGCGGTCTTAATAAGCCCATAGGGTTTAGTAGCTGCGCATAAGGAGGTGACACATAATTTCTTGCACAAATTGACAGACACATAGAGGAACACGATCCACGCGTCGTCATATGATTTCAGGCGACTAAACAACAAATCATCGACGAAAGGGACACGAGCAGCGTCTGCGAACATCGCATCGGTCGACGATGGGTCGCTCGACGCGCTGCTCGACGAGGAGACATCCGGGCTCGTCGGGGTCGAGCTCTACGAGAGGACGGCGGGTCGGGAAGCCTAACGCAGCGCCGCTGAACGAGGAGGGCTCGTCACGGGCGCCGAGAAACTCGAACTCATCATGCCGAGTCTCTGCAGGGCGGTCGCGAAGACGGTGCGCGACGGGTTCGCCGAGACACTAGCCTACACGGAATTTTCGCCGAAGCACTGGCGCCGGATAAGGACGAACAACGGGATCGAGCGCATCGACTGCGAGATCAGGAGGAGGACGAGGGCCGTCGGGACCTACCCGGACGGCAACTCGGCCGTCATGCTGGTGTCAGCGAGACTGAAGTACATAGCGGAGCACGAATGGGGCAAGAGGAGGTACCTGGACATGTCCAAACTGGAGGAGATGGACGAGCTGAAGGGAAAAGCGGAGGGCTAGAAGAGGGCGAGGCCGAGGACGGCTTAATCAATTTACGAAAGAATCTTGACGGTACCCGAAAATGTGACCCAACCCCTCGCTTTGCCGTCGAGCCATTATGATAATTAACAACGTACAACGATGAGGAGCCCGAGCGGAACTCAAGTAGACGGGAACAACGTGCAATCAATCGAACATCTAAAGTCCACGGACGGTCTGGGCGAAGGCAAAGGCGGCATTTGGAAGAAGTGGCCTTGGAAAGACCTAGATCACTATGAATTAATGTCTGATCTTATTCTTAAGGCTAACTACAGCATTCAAGACTTCAATGCTGTCATCAAAGACGGATTTTCTCCCAACATTAAGGACACCGTATTTCTAGTAGCACTCGCCACCTGGATTAAAGATGCATAATGGCAGATTAATTACACCTGTTTGAAAGAAGTAATTAGAACCAAATTCGAGCTCTCGAGACAAAATGAACTCACAGAGGCGCGTAATTATCTTGAAGCGGTTCGCTCAATCGTAATTGCACACCCCCTAAATTCGACGAGGCATGAAGAATACGGCTTTGGTCCAGCGGGGCGAATTTGTATTGATGTGAGAGGGAAAAGCCTTCTCGACTCATATCCGGGTGCAGTAATCTATCGCATCACACCAAAAGGATTAGAAGAGACTGATAACGTTGCTGAAAACGAAATCGCACTCATGACTTGTCGTAGCACTCAAACAGAAACTGGCAAGCTACATTTTGAAAGATGCTGTCTAGATATGCGCGATATCCGCAGCTCAGCTCAGGTCTACATTGACGCTTTATACGAACTCGACCGATATCTCGGTCGGCTAAAGAAGAACGACTTTTTTTAAAGAAGCGTAGCCATAGATAGCTAAGCAGATCCTGGATTTTGCTGGGATAAAAAACCTGGGCTAATGGAACTCTGGGCGCAGACTACCGACAACCGCAGAGGCGCCCGTCCGACCGCAAACATGAGCAGAACCGCAATGCTGGAGCTATTCTCTAGCGAATTGATCTGCGCTCAGCCGCAATTGCATTTCGAGCTTCCTTTAGATGCTTCCGTGCCTTTCGGTGTATATCTTTTAATTGCTTAACTGGATCAACATCAACTTCATCATAAACATGGGTCATATCGCCATCATCATATGCAACAAAGGAAGAGCCGCCCAGCTTGCCGACTGCTTTGCTGTGTTGTAATAGCAAACTTTGCATATCCTTACGAGCGGCGCGTATTCTAGGCTCAGCACATTTCAGGAAATGACAGAATAACTCAATAACAAGTTCGTTGCACCTCATGTTTGTATATCGAAAACAAAGATACGGACAATCGGATGAATCATGATCTTTGATTTTCGAAATTGTCTTGTTTAGAAAAGCGCGAAGTTTTGGCGAGGTATTGTATTCGCGCATATCAACAATTTGATCAAGATCAAATCTGACCCGAGTCGCATCATTTTCCCTGACAAGCGAAACAACGGTTTGACCATGCTGAACTGGATTTCGAATCTCATACATAAAAACATAGAGGCCGCCTTGGTCATACCAAGAAGAAGGTAGTTTCCAATAGTCTTTATATAGTTCTTTATTTGAACCTCGGTCATACTTCCGCATAACTGCCTGCATTCTATCGACAAGACCACGGGCTGCGGAAACATAATTTCCAAAGGCAGCGTTAACGACAGTCCTCTCGCCAAAACCCCCATTGGCAAAGCCGTCGGGTAAGAAGTCAAACTGATCGCACGGAACCAAGCGCCTCAGTTCACCATAGTTCCATCGAAACTGTTCATACAGTTGGTTAACCTCCCAAAGTGACCGTACAACGTCGTCATACTCTTTCACTTTGGTTACAGAATCGCCCTCGAGATACTCAATCTTTGAGAGCGCTTTCTGAGCTTCGACACTCACCGATTTGAACGGCAAAACATGGACTAGATCTGCCAAGGGAATCCCCCTAATAGAGCAATAGCCATACCTGTGGCAATTAACAATGTCCCTAGCAAGGCGAACACTAGGGATGCTAACACCAAACGCCAACGGTTTTGTGGACATGACAAATGGAGTCGACGCGGGTCTTAACTTCTTGACCACCCAGTCAACTCGAAATAGCACAGCCTGGGCAAAAGCCACACACCACTCCCGGCACGAGGGTCCAGCCTAGCGCCATTACCTTGGTAGCAAGCACCCCGAACGCACAAAGCGGCCCGGGACATCACTACCCAAGAAATGAAACACCATGCCCAAAAACGACATCGCCCACCTGCTAAAGTTCGCACCCAAGGAGGCGTACATCGACGACCTGCTGAACGGGCATCTCTATTTGAACGCGGCCTGCCACTATCATGGACAGTCTGGTGAACAGGGCGACCCGCTCGAAGCGTCCGTAGTTCCCGGGGCATGCATCTACGGCAATTACCGCTTGCCCATTTACTGCACGTATACGGTCCGCAAGAACGACACCGTCAACAACTACCGACATTGCAACTTAAATCAATAGCCATCGCGACGCATGTAGGTATTTCATTCGATGTTCGACTCTTTCATGAATCCCTTATTGTCCATCAACGGAATCCTAGATTCTCGCCCCTTTTTCACACCATCCTCCAACTGGTACCCGACCAGCACGTCAAACGTTATATGTGCCGCCAGAGATCTGTAGCGGCACTGAGAAAGGCGAGGCGCGACGCCGACCGAATCCCACTTCCCGCCAACCCATTAAAAGCGACCGTGAACCAACAACGGTTAGAACAAAACTGCATCATCCGATTTGGTAAGGAACGACAGGATCAAATTCAACGGGCAAACCCAGTTCAAAATGGAGGATGGGAGATGAGTCAATTTGATCAAGTGATCCATCTCCACGGCGAACCCACGACTTTCCGTTTGCACATATAAAGCCAATCTCAATCAATGGAAATCTGTGCATGCCACCAAAACCACTCATGTCGACATCGGTAATATAGAGCCCAGGAGGAATCAGGGCGAACTTTTTCCGATATTCGCTACGGCCCTTTAAGTCTTCTCCTTTAGTACATCCATGTCCTTTAGTGATAACAACGGTAACCACGACCTCATAAATAGGAAGATCGCTGTCATTTCGAATAACAATATGCGATAAGCCCCGTAAATCGTCTTCGAGCCAAGCAGCAACCGAAGAGGGCTGAGACAGCATGTCCGCCTCTCTTCGACGAGCTTCTTCCTTATGCATGTGTGTCGTGTCACGCCATGTAACAAATCCCGTCAAAATAATAGTTGCAACCGGACACAAGGCCTGAAGAAATTCAAAAACAGCACACATCAAGTACCACCCCTCTTATAAAAACGAACAAGCCCAATAAAGCCACATAGCCAATTGGCTATGTGGCCAAATGAGTTTCATACATTTAAATTAAACATAGTGTCAACTGTTATCAATTCAGGAGGCGATTCAGTTCATCGCTGGCAAGGAAACGCAAAAGATCAGGGAATGACCTCAGAACGCATTTACAGATCGCAAATCCTTTCCATGGCATCAAGCGCGACAGCCAGCATATAAATAACTCAATTTTCTCATCCATCTGTACCCATAAAAACGCAGATACCGTCATTCGGCGGCCTCTGAAAACCAAGCCGGGCGTGCCGCAGCATGGTCTCTTCGTAAAATACCTTTAAGGGGGAACCCGATAGCGGGCAATCGCCGGCAACGAATCCCGCAACTTGAGGAGACGTCTCTCAAAAACTCTTTTCACACCTGTACCATCGTTCCAATGAGCCAGCACACCCAAGCGACGCAGATCCACGCCAATCCGGCACGAAGGTTCTGAGAATTTCCTTTATCTTGGCAGTGAGAAGCCGGAAAGCACAAGGCGGCCCGGGCACCTCCACCCAAGAAAGGATCTTCTATGCTCAAAGACGGCATCGCATACCTACTCAAGTTCGCACCCAAGGAAGCATACATCGACGACCTGATCAACGGTCGCCTCTACATGAACGCGGCCGGCTACTACCATGGCCTGCCTGGTGAGCAGGGCGATCCGCTCGAGGCGTCCATGGCTCCCGGGATGTGCCTCTACGGATATACTTGCCTGCCCATCTACTGCATGTACACGGTCCGCGAGAACGATATTGTCGACAACGCCGCGAAAATCCCGATGCGAATGATTCAGGAGTTCGGGTGCGCGGACGGATGGATCGGCATCGTGCGGTACGAAAGCTTCGCGCGCCTTATAGACAGCCACACCACCGGCGGCGAGGAGGTATACGCCCACGGCGCAATCTCCTATGGCATCCCCGGACCAAAGCTGATCGAGGAAATTTTCCAAGGCACGATCTGCAACCTACTAATCAAAACGCCCAAGTACGCTTACCAGCAGGAATATCGAATCATCGGGTCGAACCCGGTCGAGTGCCGCCTGAGGCCCGATACCAAGCACCCAGGATGCAAAATCGAAGAATATGGCCACGCAGAGCTGGATCTGGGTAGCCAACTCACAGGCTTTTCCTGGAAGACGCCCGTGTCGAGCCTCACGGAGGAACAACACAGACTCGCGCTGGAGCTTCCGCAGCACGCATAGACAACCCAACGCATGCCGCATAGCCGCCAGATGGGGGAAACAGAAAGCCAACAACCCTCCCCCTCCCCAACACTCCCCAGAAAGTTCGCTGATGTTGACTGGTGTTCCCGCAAAATAAAGCCCAACAAAATATGCGCGGAGTGCTGTCCTGGAGCTGCCTTCGGACCCTATTGGCTGCTCACCGAGAGGCTCCGCTATGAAACGACCCTTTACTACCTGCTCTGCGCGATCTCGTGCGCGTCCATGGCCGGCGCGACGCTGCCCATGGCAGCCAAAGCAGAAACCATGCAGCCTCAGGAGACCGCCGAGCAGCGGGCTCAAGCCGACGCCACGAATAGCGACACCGGCAAGGCCAAAGACGGCAGCAACACAAATACGACAGCAGATACCGTAGGGGGCAGCACCGCAACATCCACCGGCACCAGCGCAGTCAACACGGAAAGCGCAACCGGCACCCCCACCACGCCCGGCACCCCCACCGCAACCGACACCGCCGCCCCATCCCTCCGCACCCAAACCAACCCCACGCCCGAGGCAATCTCCACCACGTCACAAACCGGCTACGCCCACTCCGCCACCGCAGGCCAAAACGGCGCCACCTTCACCGTCTCGTGGAACGACGCCCCCCCCGCGGGCACCGCGATGACCTTCCACGTAACCCAAGCCAACGGCTCGTCCCAGTAGGCGCGCATGGATGTGCCCACCTACTGGGACGGCGGCAGCCAGGAAAGTGATATGCTTGGACGCTTCGCCCTCATCCAGAGAAGTATCCACCTCTACGCCGGGAAGAAGACGAATGGAGCTATCTCTTGAAAGAAACTCTTTTAGACATCTAGAGCCATAGAATTATGGTCGGTAATGAAGACCATATCCAAGTCCTGATGCTTTTAAAATACATCAAAAAATCCGTCGATATAGTCGTCAACACCAAGTCTTTTCATTTCAGGAAGAGCGGAGGGACACTGGTTGGAGTGGATATGCAAGTCCCAAACCCTTCCGTATTTTACAATCGGTGAATCCATCGTGTCTCCCGCCATAAGAGATGACTTATTATCCGATGTTTACGGTATTTCGGAAGCCGCTAAAATACCCTACCCTTCAGAGCGTTCTCACGAATCTCTCAACGCATAATACTCTCAACAAGCAAGTATGCATCCGTCATGCCGGGTGCTGGCAGAACAGCCTTGCAACTCACGCGCTTTGCCTTCGCATTTGTGATGGCATCGTGCACCTGTTTGGCTGAGAACTGCGTCGCAGAAACGCGCTTCGCATAGCGAGGCAAATGCTTCTTCAAGGCAGAGTCTACTTTCTCCGGAGTCGTGCAGCCATTGGCCTTCTCGAAGTGCATCACAAGAAACAGCTCAAACTTTGGATTACTTACAGCCAAGTGATGACGATCATCTGCCACCTTCCAGGCCAATAGCTCCTCAAACTCGTCTTCATCCCAATCGTCAACATCCACCACGAGCCATGCCTCGTCCCCGGCACGGAAGTCGTTCTCGCGCAGCGCTTTTTCGAACCGCTTTAGCACAGCAGCTGGATTGTGCCGATTTGGATGAGTGTTCTTTGGGAATTTCACCGACACTTGCGCATCCTTGAAAACGGCCATACCCAGGTAATCACGCTCAGTAGTCCCCTCAGCACTCACCCAGCACACGCAGCGATAGTCTCGAACATTCGTCCTTCGCGGTGCAAGTCCACTTTTACGCCTAGCCAAGCGAACCAGCCTCCCCGAACATCGGAATGCCGCCGAAGCGGCCGTCAAGATAACTGCGAACAAGATCCTTGTCGAAGCGGATGCCCTTAAACTCAGGAAGTCCCACAAGCTCCGAGCAGCCATCAGCGCCACGTTGGGCAACATACATCTCGTCACGACGCATCAAAGACTGATCCATAAGCAGGAGGTCGTGCGTAGTGAACATGAGTTGCTTGCGCGTGTCGGGTCCACACCCCGAAACGAAGTCGGAGACAAGACGCATCGTTAACATTGTGTGCATGCAGCGATCGAGCTCGTCCACCACGTAAACCTTAGAGCATGCAGCGCCACCCATACCCGACTGGTCGAACAGCATAGGCAGAAGCCCCATCAGACGCTGGGTGCCCGAAGATTCCATTCCCAGGGAGAAAATGTGTTCACTGCCGTCGGAGCCAACGTGCACGGTGCGCAGACGTTGCACTTCGGGATGCCCCGCAACCGAACGTACAGTAAGCATCTCAAAGCCGTAGTCCCCCGCCTCGACATCGAGCAGCACGGTAATGACCCCGTCATCATCCAGCTCGGAAATACTGCGCTGCAGAGCGGCATCTTTAGGCAACGCCTCGGGACCAACCGGCTCGGCGACAAGTCTCGATATGCCAGTATCCAAACGCGAAAGCGCATCCCCCGCGAAATCGAGGAAGCCCTCCTGCGTACCAGCGGCTTTAGCGAACGACCATGCCTGCGAGCCAACGCCCACCAGTTCCAGCGTGTGCGAAAACCAGCCGTGCGCCTCCCTGAGCTCTAAAACATTCTGCGCGACGCCGCTCTCCAAAAAAAGTCGGTTTGCACGCGTGCTCTGCGCAGCGTAAGCGACATGCCCAGAATCGCCGAAAAAGTCCTCGTCGAAGAAGTAAGAGTCTGGCCCGCCCTCGACTGCCTCACGCTCGTACAAGACGATGCTCGCTTTCTCCCGCACAAGCTCGAGCGACTCATATACGACTGCGGTGGGAGTTGCCTCAACGTAGAGCCTGTACACGTTCGCACCAACAAGAAACGTGATGTCCAAGGACGCAGGCCTCTCATCGCCCCCAAGGCGAAAGGTATCGATGGGAAGAACCCCATCCACCCCCACATCAACGGTAGCCATTGTTTTCAATGCCGCAAGCGCCTTGAAAAGTGCCGTCTTGCCCGATGCATTGCCGCCGTATATGGCAGCGACTGGCAACACATACTTGCTGCGCCATCCAGGCAGCTTGGCAAGCGTCTCCTTATGTTGGCGCTCAAGCGAGCCCAGCATGCTGAGCTGAGCATCGTTTCCGTACGACATCCAATTACCGACTGTAAGGTCAAGTAGCATACCATTCTCCCTTCAGCAAACGTGATTCTATCACATTCGATGTTACAGATAAGACACGAGCAAGGGAACCGATACCCACGTAGTTAGTACCTTGAATATCAACACTCCCCAGAAAGTTCGCTGATGTTGACTGGGGTTCCCGTAAAATAAGCACCAACAAAATATGTGCGGAGTGCTGGCCTGGAGCTGCCTTCGGACCCTGTTGGCTGCTCACCGAGAGGCTCCGCTATGAAACGACCCCTTTACTACCTGCTCTGCGCGATCGCGTGCACATCCATGGTCGGCGCGACGATGCCCATGGCAGCCATCGCGGAAGCCATCCAGCCTCAGGCAACAGCCGAGCAGCGGGCGCAAGCCGACGCCACGAACAGCGACACAGGCAAGGCCGAAGACGGCACCAACACAAATGCGGCAGCAGATACCGTTGAGGACGGCACCGCAACATCCACCGGCACCAGCACAGTCAACACGGAAAGCGCTAACGGCCCCGCCGCCACGCCCGGCACCGCCACCGCAACCGACACCGCCGCCCCATCCCTCCGCACCCAAACCAACCCCACGCCCGAGGCAATCTCCACCACGTCACAAACCACCTACGCCCACTCCGCCACGGCAACCCAAAACGGCGTCACCTTCACCGTCTCGTGGAACGACGCCCCCGCGGGCGCCGCGACGACCTTCCACGTAACCCAGGCAGGCGGCTCGTCCCAGGCCAAGGCGCGCATGGACGTGCCCACCTACTGGGACGGCGGCGGCCAGGAGAGCGTCTGCGACCCGTCACGCCCGGCATGGGCCGGCTACTACAGTCTTGGCACCACGGGCCACGACTTTACCTTTGACTTCACGGCGTCGGGCACGTACCGCATCCACTTCTACTTTATGGACAACGACAGAGACGACCCCCAAAACGACAAGGGGATCTACTACCTGCGCGCCACGGCGGAGGTGACCGTAAACGACGCCGCCCGCCCGAGCGTCACGCAGATCGTCAACGAGACCGTGGACCTGTGCAGGCAGGAGACAGACGGCTCGGAATACGACATGGCGCTGTGGCTCCACGACTGGACGCTCGACCAGCTGGAGTACGACCACGGCCTCAACTGGTGCTCAGCCGAAAGCGGCCTCACGCGCCACCAGGGCACCTGCGAGAGCTACCAGCGCATCTACAAATCTATTCAGTTTTAGGCAGATAACTTTTCATTCACGAATCAGCATGAACGCATCGAGCCGAACGTCGGCTACAACCCCAATATTTCCTTAGGAAACACACTCGATAAATCGTTAACACCCATAGCGAAAAGCACCTTTGCGCTGGCATCGTTGCTGAGCTCGTCGCTCAACTTAAGCGCATCAAGCAGTATATTTCGGCGTAACATCTTATAGTCATCCTCAGTCAGCACTAGCTCAAGATCGCTTAAAACCCCTACTATATTGACATCGTGAGACGGAGACACCCTGGCACAGAATAGACGCTCGTCATGCGCACAGATATTTCGAAAATCTTTAATGTGATCGTATGCAAGTCTTAGCCTACGCGGGCTGATGCGCTTATCAACTTCATGAGTCTCGGAATAGAGATAGGAAAACGACTTGGCAATGGAATTTCTCATGCTTTCTGGCTGAAACTCATAGAACTTGAATGCCTGACCAAGCATCAAATAATTCATAAGAATCCATACCGGCGTATTATCGTGATTACTCTCATAATGCCGAATATAGTCCCTTTTATAATCACTGTTCCATTTTTGAGACCTACATAGCACCTTTTCGAAATCACCAATGAGCGTGTCGATCTTTTTTCGATAACCAACATCAGCACGGTAAGATCTTCTATCCAGGTATGCTTCCGGGCTATCTTTATGGGCCATTGCGAAACGATAAGAACAGACGGTTTTAAGAATCGCTTCCGCCTTGTTAAAGTACTCAAACATGAGCAGACGCAATGAACGGTCAAATTCGAATAAACGATATATATCAGAGAACTTCGTTCCTTTTACGAAAAATTCGTGACAAGAATCTCTCCGCTGGTCGAGAAATAAATCCTTGTAGCCGTTAACAACCGGATAGTATCCCTCGCGCTCCATAACTAAACGAGTATTGTCATCGCATTCGAGTCCACGGCTTTCAAGAATTGCAATCTGTTCATCAATAGATTTAAATGGTTTATCCATTTGGACCCCTTAAACGCGAAAACCGCCTTTCGGCGGTTCCCACGGACCAAGCCGGACGTACCGTCGCAAGGCCTCATCACAACAATTACTCTAGGGGAGAACTCGGGGGCCGTCAATCCAATACCACGAATCTCCTAAATCAACCCTTGGGAGAGACCTAACATCCAATTCAGGTGAATTAGTCCCAAACTCGCATTTCGCCACAATGTTAAGTCGATCTAGCGACAGCGGGCACGCTATTACGGACCCACTGTCGCTATGGAGCCGAATCCTTATCCCCTCGGCGGGAAGGGGTCGTGCCCATGAGAATCCTTTGCGCGGATTCTGCTGTCGCGACGATGGATGATCAACTCCGACTCTTGATTGGAGCAAATGCGCCGACCGAGCTTTATCGCCTCGCTCTGGGTCGTCGTAACGAAGGAAGCGCGACTTGCCCCCTCACCCTTAACCTGCCAATTGCCATCCGAACGCATCGTAATGTGCTGATTTCTGCCTTTCATAATCACCTCGCCTTCAACTTTGAACTTGTCGATGTGTCTACAGCATGAGATATGCGACAGATACCCTCGTGCCGTTTTTAAAAGTGTAAACACCGGTGCGGACATAAAAAGTTGCACACACGGTGGGCTCGTCAATCTACTTGGCTTTCCGGCAACCCTGCAAACCAAAGCGAAAAAGCAGAGAGGGTACTGAAGTTCGCGCCCAAAGAGCCGTATATCGACGATGTGATGGACGGGCGCCTCTATATGAACGCTGCTGACTATTACCATGGTCTACCCAGCGAGCAGTGCGATCCGTTGGAAGCGTCCTTATCGTTCGGGATGGGCATCTACGCCAACCGGCTCTTACCGATCTACTGCATGTTCACGGTGCAAGAGAGCCACATCGTTGACAGCACTGTCGTGATTACCGGGCGATCGATCGAGGAGTTCAGGTGCGCCGACGGCTGGATCGGCATCGTGCGGTATGGCTGCCTAGAGAGGCTACTAGATAGAAAAACAATTCTGGAAATGGCATTCCCCGCAGGGCCCCGTGCAGCCATATCCCGCATGCTGTTAAAAACGTCAAAAAAAGAGGGCCGACGCATCAACCCTCTTCAGGTGTCGCCCGAAGGCTTCCACCGCAATTGACTATATTATAGTTAATATCCTTCTTTTGTCTACGGGCCCGGACACCAAAGAAAACCATCTTCATCTTAAGGTTTTGACTCTTAAGAAGCAGCTATGTAGCTACGAAGCGCATCCATCTTACCCCTAGCCCCGGTCTTTACTATCTTATGAAAATCAGAAGAAGACAGGGAGCCATGCAGGTCTTCCAGCACGCTAGAGTAGTTCCGAATCAACTGATAGCACTCTGTTTTGGAAACCATCATCTTTCTGAGCAGATAGACAATTAGAACGACATAATCAGTAATAGTTGAAAAGTCTATCGAAGAAACGCCAACCTCAGACGACAGCATCTGACCAAGTTGGTTTCCCACTTTTGCCATCTTAAACCTAACGTCATAAACGGCGCTGTTATGAGCAATCGCGTTACGGAGGTCCTTGAGCACAAAGATTGTACGTTCGAGAAGCCCAGGACCGTCGTAATTGTTCGGAAGCTTTAGGTCATCGGATATGCTCTGCCTAACCGAACCCTTTAAACACGAATAGAAAACGCCGAAGTTTCCTAGAGTCATGACCTCGAATAATGCCCAAATAGGTAAGGGTTTATCGCTGTCGTAAAAATGCCTAACGACAGGGTTTTTACAGTAGTTGTACTGGATCAATCTGTTGATTTCAGCGCGCAAACCTAAGCGTTTTTTCATTGCATCGCTGTATTTGTTACTTTTTCTAGGATAATCACGGTATGCCACGAGCGTTCGAGAAAAAATATCCTCCAGCGCAAACGAGCGAGAGTCTTCAAGCACTGCTTCTAGCGTATAGTTCTTTAGCGCTGTCTCAATAAACATTACGCTTGGATACAAAAGCGCCTTAACCGCCATATCAAACTCATTTACGGCAATAACCTCATCAAAGCTCGTTAACTCTAAGCAATTGGACGAATTGCCCACAAAGCGATGACCCTTGTAGCCATGGTAATAGCCGTAATTCTTCATCTTTCTTTTATGGACAGAGCCGTGTGTCTCTATCCCTTTATCCCTTAGATGCTTCATGAGGCCATTGAGTGTTTTCATTATGGGGTCCTTAAGTGCGGAGCCGAAATTGGATTAATTATATCCGGTACCGGGCCAATCTAGGATATCGGTACAAATGGCCCCACCCCACTTCCCTAAAGCCGTAAAATAAACAATGCAGGCGCGCGCATCCCCAGAAAAATGCCCTCAACATACTTAAATCCGCAATTAGGCAAACACCAAACCCATAATCCGGACAACAGAGGTGAACCATATGCATAGCCCCATTGATAGCGAAAGATACGTCAAGCCCATCCTTGGCAGGACCAAAATCGATATCTGGGAGTGTTATGCGAGACATGTTCTGCAATTTATCGATAGCGACAAATACGGCAATTTGGCTTACAGCGACAAACCGGATCTTATCGATCGGACACAGTCCCTGGGCATCGAGGTAACAGCTTCCCAATCACAGGACAGCAGAAAGGCAAAATCCCTCTATTCCAAACTCCTATACGAGAATGATTCATCTCAGGAAAAACGCCGAATCGAACTTATTGAGCAATGTGGAGCGCATTTCGAAAAAGGAGTCCTGTTTGGTCCAAATGGTACGGATTCATTCGATCCGGTTATTGAGGCTCTTCGCAAAAAGCTGGACAGACTCGACTCTGGTGACTACGAACTCTTTAGGAGAAACGAGTTGTTTGTCAGATCCAATATTCTTGCTGACGAGGAAATGCTTCGCGAAGCGCTCTCCAACATGAAAAAAGAATCCAGTGGTCACTCATGCCACTTCGCATCTGTTATCGTCTCGGTCCCTGGATACAATTACGTTTTCGACCTCGATGCATCGACATGCGCACCTCTTGAATTCGGATACGAAGACCAGTATCGAATTGCTCTTGAAGCAAACAAGGAAGTGAATATCGCACAGTCAAGCTGAGCCGCGATACTACGAGCGATCTATTAACAGACCATTTCGTAGCAGTTAGGAATAAGGCCCCCGGAGCTCTTTACTGCGTAAGCCTCAGCGTCCCAATGAGCCATCACCCTAAGCGACGCCGGCCCGCGCCAATCCGGTGCGAGAGTTCTGAAAATTTGAAACCACCGCGTCACGCATAGCCGACCCAACACGGGTCAGAACGCCGCCGGGGACTAAAGCGGGCCCACCATCCGTCCCC
>CWGT01000061.1_pt2 | contig 33519 bp, 40 predicted proteins | sample 705021 | NCBI WGS metagenome assembly CWGT01 (sample SAMEA3735911, study PRJEB9488) | human gut metagenome | biome: ENVO:mammalia-associated habitat; material: ENVO:feces | place: Malawi | collected 2009-02-27 | reverse complement strand
GCCCCGGGGACCGGGGGCGCGGCCCCCGCCGTATGGTCTCCCCGGGCGGTTACTTTGGCGAGCCCGCCCGGGAAGGATGGAGGAGATGGCCGTGCCCCTGGACACAGTGAATGATATACGGTCGATGGATGCCGCCGGGCGCTCGAGGTCCGAGATCGCCCGGGTGCCCCACGTGAGCCGGAACACCCGGGCGAAGTACGCCGGCATGGAGGACATGTCGCCCGCCGCGCCGATGCCCCAGAGGAGGGGCAGGCCCGCGCTCGAGGGCAACGAGGAATGGGTCGCGGGCGTTCTCGAGGCCGACCTCGGGGCCCCGAGGAAGCAGCGCCACACCGCCAGGCGGATCTACGACAGGCTCGTCGCCGAGCGCGGCCACGGCGGCTCGTGCTCCACCGTGCAGAGATTCGTCCGCGAGCTCAGGCTTGCCCGGGCGGCGGCGGGCGGAGAGGGGTACCTCGAGCTCGAGTGGGCGCCCGGCACCCGCCAGGTCGATTTCGGGAACTTTCGCGCCGCGGTCGGCGGGAGGACCCTCGACCTCAAGCTGCTGGTCGCGACGCTTCCGCACTCGAACGACCGGCAGTGCGTCGCCCTCATGTCGCAGAGGTCGGAGTGCCTGTGCGCCGGGCTGCTCGAGATCTTCCGCCGACGGGACCGCGCCCCGGCGGCGATGGTGCTCGACAACGCCACCGAGGCGGGCAGGATGGTGCGCGGCGAGGTCACGGAATCGAGGCTGTTCTCGCAGTTCAGGGCCCACTACCGCTTCGAGAGCCGGTACTGCAACCCCTATTCGGGAAACGAGAAGGGCTCCGTCGAGAACGCCGTGGGGTTCCTCCGGCGCAACCTCCTCGTCCCCGTGCCGGCGTTCGGCACGCTCCCCGAGCTCAACGCGTTCCTCGCCGATGGATGCGCGGGGGTCAACGCGGCGGCGCGCCGCCGCGGCGGCAGGCCGCACGGAGAGGCCTACCGGGAGGGCCTCGCCGCCATGCGCGCCCTTCCCGGCGTGGAGTTCGACGCGGTGAGGTGGGTCACCGCCCGCGCCGACAAGCGCGGCCACGTCGAGGCCGACGGGCGCGAGTACGTCGCCGGGCCCGCCTGGCACGGGCGGAGCCTGCTCGTCGGCATGCGCGCGTCGACGGTGGAGATCCTCGCCGACCGCGGCCGCCGGGTCGCCGTCCTCCCCAGGGCCTTCGGGGAGGGCCCCGCGGTCCGGAACCCCCTCTCGCTCGTGCCCGCCATCATCGCCAGGCCGAGGGCCTTCGGGGAGTCGACGATCAGGCGCGACATGCCGCCGGGGCTCGTCGAGGGGATCGACCGGATGGACTCCGCCGGCAGGAGGCGCACGCTCAGGTCGATCGGCCGGGCGAGCGAGCCCTCGGGTTTCGAGGCGGCATGCGGGGCGGCGCTCAGGGTCGTCGAGGGCGGCCGCGTCCCCGACGACGCCACGGTCGACGTGCTGGCGAGACGCATCGCGGGAGGCGGCCGCGGGGCCGGCGGGGCCGACCTGTCGGCCTGCGACGGGTTCCTGAAGGGGGCGGTCGCCGATGGCAGCTAGCGAGGAGCTGGCCCGCAGGGTCGTCGAGGCCGGGCGGTCGTGCTCGCTCGCCACCGCCGTCCTGGAGGAGCGGTCGAGGCTCGGCACCCCGAAACAGGTGGAGTACCTGGCTGGCCACCTCGAGGCGGAGAGGTCCAGCCGCGAGGCCTCGAAGCGCGCGACTCTGCTCAGGCGCCGCGCGCTGCCGGCGCCCAAGACCTTCGACGGCTACGACTGGCCGGCCGCGTCGTGGCCGGAGGGCATGGGGCGCGAGTCGCTGCTCGCGCTCGACTTCGTCGAGCGCAGGGAGGGCCTCGCGCTCATGGGCGACGTCGGCACCGGCAAGACGCACATGGCGTCGGCCCTCTGCGCGCTGGCGTGCGAGAGGAGGCTCGAGGCGCGCTTCTTCACGGCGTCCTCGCTCGTGATGCGCCTGAGGCGCGCCCGCGACGACGGGAGGCTCGACCGGGAGGCCGCGCCCATCGGCAAGGCCCGCCTGCTCGTCATCGACGAGCTCGGGTTTCTCCCGCTCGACGCGGACGGGGCGAGGCTGCTCTTCCAGGTCTTCGCCGACGCATACGAGAGGCAGTCGGTGGTGATCACCACGAACCTGGAGTTCAGCAGGTGGGGGTCGGTGTTCGGGGACGACCGGATGGCCGCCGCCGTGATCGACCGCATCGTCCACCACGGGAGGCTCGTCCAGTTCCGCGGCGAGTCCTACCGCGTCCGCCATGCCCTCATGCAGGAGGGCTAGCCGCTCAAAAAGCGTGCGCGCTTCCGATGCTCAGGCTGCTCAATTTCCGATGCTCTTTTTGCTCGAATCCTCTTGACGAAACACAGCCGCGTCCTCCCCGAGCATCGCCCTGAAGGCGCGCGCGGGCGTCGCGAAGCCGAGCGCGCCGCGGGGCTCGGAGTTCACGTGCGACATGGCCAGCGCCAGGTCGGCCGGGGCGAGCCGGTCGAACCTGATTCCGGCGCCCTTGGGCAGCAGCTTCCTGATCTCGACGTGGTTGCGCTCGCAGGCGCCCTTCTGGTCGCTGCGCCCGGGGTCGCAGTAGAACAGCCTCGTCTCGCCCGGCCCCTCGCCGAGCAGCGCCGCGATCGCCGCCTCGTCGGAGAACTCGGCGCCGTTGTCGGTGAGGACGGCGCGGAACACGCGGCGCGTCCCGTCGGCGCCGAGGATGGCCCGGACGCCCTCCAGGGCGTCCGCGACGCACCCGGCGTCCTTCTGTTAGCGCTAATCTAAAAATAACCACTTCCGCAAACGCATCTCGCCGAATGCGCTAACGTACTTTCACCAACTGCGCTAACGGAACTATGCTCCGATCGGGTATCCGACCCGGGAGGAGCGGGATATGGAGCGAAACGTAATGGGAGAGCTGAACGTCTACAGGGGGGGTCCGGCGCGAAGCCGAACTTCAGCGAAATCGCGAGGAGGCACGGCATGGACCGGCACACGGTCGCCAAGTACTGGAGGGAGGGCGAGTCTGGATTGGCAACACCTATTTGGACGATTCCGGGAGGGACGGCCCCGCCTTCCTGAACTCGACCGGCGACATGTAGCCCAGCGTCGAGTGGATCCTGAAGTTGTCGTGCCGGTGCACGTAGTCCGAGAGCCTGGCCCGGAGCTCGCGCGTCGTGCCGAACGCCTCGCGGCGGGCGAGCTCGGCCCTCGGTATCCCGTCGGCCGACTCGTCGACGGCGCTGTCATGGGGGCAGCCCTTGGCCGACGGCGACCTCTCTATGCCGAGGGCCTCGAGCATCAGGTCGATCTCGGCGTTGTTGAACTCGCTGCCGCGGTCCGTGTGGAATATCTCGATGTCCGGGATCGGGAAGGAGGGCGTCGCGAACGCCGGCTTGACCGGCCGGGCGTCCTTTCCGGGCCCGGCGGAGTGGCCGTCGATCCCCCCTGTTGCGGGGGTCGACGAGCAGGCGGGCGCAGCTCCACGAGGCCCCGACGCACACGTAGGCCAGGTCGCCGCATATATGGGTGCGCGGCGCCCTGCCGCCGAGGCCGCGCGCGACGACGCTCGGCGCGTCGGCCTCGTTGACCGCCCCGGGGGTGCACCTTGGACCTCTTCCCGCCGCATGCGCCGATCGGGCCGTCCTCCCCCAATGATGCGGCAGGCCCGGCGCCGGCTGACGGTGACGCCCGGCCTCCCGGGCGACGCCTTTTTCTTGCGCGAGCCGTACCGGCCCTTGCTGGCGGCGTGGGCCGCGACCACGGCCGGCGCGGCGGGGTCCGGCGCGGCGGGCCGGTCGGGCCGCGAGCGCATGGAGTAGTACGTCGACCTCGCGACGCCGAGGAGCCTGCACTGCGCTGATATGGGGTAGCGGCCCCCGTTGGCCGCTATGGCCCTCACTTTCGAGCGTATATCAGCGCCGCTTGTTTTAAGACGTCGACCTCCAACCGGAGCCTGCGGTTCTCGCGCTCGAGCTCCAGGATCCGGTTCTGCTCGGGCGTACGGTTGTCCGCGGCGCGCGGCGAGCCGGTCGCGTTTATCGACCTGCCCCGCCTCTCCACGGTGCTCTTGCCGAGGTCGTACTCGTCCATGATCTCGCGCTTGGGCTTGCCGGCGTTGTGGAGGTCGACTATCTGCCTCTTGAACTCGTCGGTGAAATGCCTCGGGTGCCTGGGGTCCCTCATTTACGGCCCTCCCGTCTCTTGCGCCCCTCCCGGAACTGTCCACACCAGTGTAGCCAATCCACATCCTTCCCCCGATCTCCCGGGGCCGGCCGATCCGGCCCTCAGGGTATCGGGTTCCCACATTCATCCGCACATGTGCGGATGAATGTGGGAGGTGTTCGGATAAAGTTGATAATCAAGGGCGCCGTTTCATACGTTCACTGAAAAAATAGCAATGCAACTATTGGGCCTATATGCTTCTCTTATACTTTCATAATTGTTGGATGAGAACGATTAGGCCACATGGTCGCAAATAAGGTGGGAAGAAGATGGGCAGGCGTTTCACGCGGATCTGCGCAACGATTGTGATGCTAATGCTGCTATTTAATGGCTTTGCAACTTATAGCGCGTTTGCAGAAGAATCTTCGGGAGGCTTGGCAGTTTCCGTCAGATCTGATAAGAGCTCCTATTCGTCTGGTGACGATGTTGAATTAACTGTTGACGTTAAAAATGGATATGCCGCTACCGTTTCTGGCTTAAACGGAACTTTGGATCTTCCTGAGTGTCTGACCGTTAAACAGGGGTCCTCTTCTTCTTGGAATGCGGAATCTATAGCCCCTGGCGAAAGCGCGACTTGGACTATTCGGGCTAGTGCGAACTCGATTAAGGCGTCTAAGACAAATAAATCTAAGAACAATAAGGCCTCGGGCATGCCTTTTGCTGGGGACGTTAATAATTGGATCACATTTGCGGTGGTAGGAGCCGGGCTGCTTCTGCTCGGCGTCTTTCTGCTTCGCGGACACAGATCTGCTTTCAGCTTCCTCATTTGCTTCGTTGTTTCTAGCTCACTGCTGCTTTCCATAATGCCGCGGGCAACATATGCTGAGGCAGGTCCTTCCGTCGTGGACGCTCAAACTGCAGTGTTTGTTGATGGCAAGCGGGTTGACGTCGTTATTCATATTAAGCATGACCCTGTAAGCCAATCGAGTAACGTTCACACTGTTGCTTTTAATATCGCTTATCCGGATCTAATCGACAACCCTACGGACTTTAGCTCGCTTGAGGTTAAAGACGGAGATGTTGTAAAACAGCCTTCTGATCCAAAATCGCGGGTATTTGGCTTTGACGGCTGGTATGCAGACGAAGGGCTTTCCACCCCCTTTGATTTTTCTAAACCGATTACTGGTGACACCGTTATATATGCAAAATTGTCATACGACGCCACAGATACCGACTCCGACGGAATGGCGGACGGTATTGAGCGCTGGTATGGAACAAACGTCGCCAATGCAGATACTGATGGCGACGGACTGCCTGATGGCTTTGAAATTGAATGCGGCACTAACCCTCTTCTTGCTGACAGCGATGCAAATGGAGCGATCGACTATGACGAGGACGCAGATAGCGATCTCCTGTCTAATGGAGAGGAACTGCAAAAGGGGACGCGCCCTCTAAATCCGGATACTGATAATGATGGCATCTCCGATGGCGAAGAATTTAAGACCAGGGGCACAGACCCTCTTAATGCCGATACCGATGACGACGGAGCGCTGGACGGTTGGGAAATTGAAAACGATTTTGATCCAAAGGCATTCAATTCTTCCTTCGAAACAACCATTGCAGCGGCAAATCCTTCGCCGAGCAACTTGGTCACAGCCGGCGTTACGGTAAAGGGACTCTCTGGATCGCAGGCATCTTCCCTAACGATCGCCCCGGTGGACAATTCGCAGCAGAGCCTCGTCAGCCCTTCCACTGCTGGCTACATGGGCAATGCATATGAATTCAGCGTTGATGGGTCATTCGATTCTGCTGAGATCTCGTTTTCGTATGACGCCGGCACCTTCGGACAACCTGATGAGGATTTCCGTCCTGAGATTTATTATGTCAACGAGCGGACACATTGCCTAGAGAAGGTGGAGAATCAGAATGTTGATGGCAATACCGTCACTGCGTATGTGAGCCATTTTTCGACGTACATTCTGCTTAACGGAGTTCCCTTTGATAAGGCTTGGGACGCTGATATCAAATCCGCTAACGATGCAAATGATGGAATGGCGTTCTGTTTTACTCTGGATTATTCGCAGTCCATGGACGATAACGACCCCTATTATCTTAGGAAAAACGTAACGAAGTCTTTTGTGGAGAAGCTGCGCGAAGAAGACCAGGGCGCACTGGTTTCATTTATCGCCAAAGCAACCGTTACCTGCCCTCTCACGAATGACAAGAATGCTCTGAACCAGGCTATCGATAATATTCAGAACGATAGTGGATGGAATTTTGGTTCGTCAGGCACAAACGGAACGTCAGCTTTAAAGACTTCTCTTGAAGAGCTTTCCAAAACGAATCTCAAGAACAAGTACATTTTGTTTATGACTGATGGCGAGGATACTTATTCTGATCCCGAGAAGACGTATGAAGATCTGATTGCGGATGCTCAGGCCGCCGGAGTGAAAATCTATACCGTTGCGTTAGGAAAGGCCAATACCGAACTTCTGAATAAGATCGCTGAGTCTACGGGCGGTAAATGCTATGAGGCAAAAGCTGGTCTTGACTTGGAGGATATCTATAAGGACATTGAGGTTGAGACGGTCGACCTGTTTACGGATTCTAACGATGATGGAATCCCGGATTATTACAACAAGCTTATCTATGAGGGCAAGCTGATTTTGTCCAACGGGTCGCGTGAACTTACTGGTATTGACTTCAACAACGACTGCGATGGGAAACCCAGCAATGACTGGGATCACGACGGCATAAAAAATGGTGACGAAATTCAGCTCGTTACGACACCCGCCGGTGGCGTCTATCTAAATAAAGTTTCGAACCCTGTCGGGAAGAACGAGAAGGGCAACTACTTTGACGGCAATGCGGAGGAATGGTTGCTGGACGATGGTAATTTCCGTTACTCATCCGAGAGCTCTTCTATTACCGAGGATGATTTAAATACCTTTGTTGCACCGCTACTTTCCAAGCTTTTTGGAACCGATCAACAACGTGTATTTAAAGAAGAATTGATGTCGTATCTGGTTAATGACTTTACGACTTCTGCCAAAGTTATGGACACATATAAGGCTGCAAACTATGTATCCTCTCTTAAAGAGGGGATAGCGATGCTCGACAACTTGGTTGCGGCGGGAAAGACCCCAGTTGATAAGATTTCTGGATTGGTTTCCAAGATTAACGGGCTCTTCGATAAGCTGGACGGGGTTTACGCCTCCTATGGAAGCGTGGAACAATATGAGGATGCTTATTTTGCAACAATGGCGGAGATAAGTTCATTTATTCACTCCGAAGGCGGGGAAACTATTTGGACTATTAGCTGCAGCTCATTCCGTAGCAGCCTGTCGCGCATCGAAGCCTCTAGCGTTAAATTTAACCTTCCTAAAGGCAAGATAAATGCGCTCTCATCTAAATTGGACGCAATTAGTGGTGTTTTCGATGTTCTCGATCAATCCAGCTCTTTATTCAAATTGATTAGCAATTCTGCAGAGCTTGGAGCTAATACTGAGTCTGTTGCAGAATGCATTGAATGGTTGAATAGGATTTCCACGCATGGGTCCTATGCCGCCGTAAGGGACTCTGCAACAATGCTTAAAAATGCGATTGGCGGTAATTTTTGCCCTCTAATTGCAGACGTAGCCTTGAACTATGCTGCCGATGAGGCTTTAAAGGTAATGGAGTCTTTAATTTCCAACATCTGTCCTGCTGGGAAAATCATTGTAGCGACTAAAGAGGGCTTAGATGCATTCTTTGGCATTGGCGATATGTATGAAGATCAGTTTAAGTTGCTAACGATGAATGAGGGTACTATCGCTAGTAGTGGCTTATATCGTGGGCTCTCTCACAAGGGTTCAACTGGAATTGTTGCCCTGAGCAATGTTGCAAATATGCGTTATAAGGGTGAAGTGTATTGCAAGGACTACAAACAAAGCCACGGCTTCATGGGGAAGTTGGACGATTTCTTTGGTAATAACGAAGAATATGACGACTGGCTTTCCGAACAGCAGAATTCAATTAAATCTGCCGCAGATAAGCTGCATCTTGTCATCAGTTCGAACCTATAGCTTGCTGAGAACCAGAGCAGGAAGAATCCCCAATTGTGCGGCCCAGATGCCGTGTGTGCATTTCGACAATAGACGCAGTCTCGCCCTAGCATGACTACACAAGTTGGCATCTCCGGTAGAACGGCAAACCGAGCTATCCTCCATATGGGGTATGGCTCGGTTGTTTGCTAATTCTGATTTGTGAAATGGCTGCGGTCAACGAAGGGGTTTGGGCTCCTGAAGCCCGTCGCACAGCACCAATTGTGGATGGCGTGCTGCAGGCTGGCGTGGCGACAAAATCGCCTTCGACTGCTGGTTGGGTTGTGCTTGGCGGCCCAACAAACGGCTGGAATGTTTGGAAGGACAAGAGCGGAAAGACGCTCGATGAGTACAGGAAGAAATAGAACTGGGCCCGCGTGCAAATCGTTTCCGCACGCGGGCCCAGTGTATTATTGTCGGCTAAACTTCTAGTTGTTTCTCTTGCCACCAGTTCCGATATTCCTGGTCGCTTCGGCCATTCCTGCTACAAAGGTTACGCCCGCAACCGTTCCAATGATCCTAAGTAGGTGATACCAAAGGTTTGGAGAGAGGAAGATCCTTAGGATGTACCAGCAAATGAGCAGTATTACTGAGTAGACAATGAAAGCGGGTCCGAGGCTAATGCTCAGCACCAAAAGCACCCACCACCCGGGCGTGAAGTAGGTCTTCAGGAAATCAAGTAGGCAATAGTACGGCCTAAACGGGCTCTTGCGAACGCTCGTCGTGAAGATGTGATACGTAAAGAAATAGCAGGCGAAGATAATCAAAGTAAGAACGCCGATATGTAGGACGTTTATCGGTTCTGGCGCTTCTCCTTTCGCATATTCCTCAACGAGGAACTGATGGAAACCGTTAAGGAACCACGCTCCCATGACGAAAACCCCAACAACTACTGCAATGGCCACCCCGATCTCCTGAGGTTTAAGTAGCGTCTTAAATTGAGTTTCACTTGATTTATTGACAAAGAGAACAAGCAGCGAATACACGGCCATACATGCGGCGTATAAAGGGGCTAATAACGGAAGTCCAATAAAAAAAGTGAAATGGAGCCGCCAGCGGTGCGAAGAATGGCATGAACATGCTGTTGTCGATAAAGGCAAGCATCTCTGCCGAAGGAACGTACTGAAGGTAGTTCTGGTAGCCAAAGTACAGGATAACTACGGCTGCCGCCCATCCAGCAATGGCGAGCGTGCGATAGACCTTTCTTTCAATCTTACCGACCAAGGGATGCTTCTCGATGATCGCCTCATTAAGCAAGTCGACTTCGTTAGACAAAGATATATCTTCATCGTTGTCGTAAACCCATTCAATCTTCCCATGTAAGCTCCCTTTGACATAGCTACAGATCACCTAATGTTATCAGTTTGCTGAGATATATAAATTCCCTTTGTGACAGGCCCGCACCCTGAACGCGAATTGTTTGGGGTGCGGGCCTTTTTCTATGTCGGTCCGCCCGGTTATGGAGGGTATCCATGGGAGCTGAGGCCAATGGCGAAGAGACGATCGACGAGACGCAGGAAGTCCAAGAAGGGCAAGAAGAGGTGCCGTTGAACGAGACCGCGCCCGAGGATGTTGAGGACGGTTCCGGCGACGCCGAGACCGATGACGATACTCCGCCCGCAGCCGATGCGACCGAGGCGCGCATCAAGGAGCTGGAGGAGCGTCTGGCCGCGCAGGACGTGGACTTTAAGCTGCGATTAGCCGGCGCCCGCAAGCAGGCCCTGCTTGCCGACCACGACGGCGACGTCGACGCGCTGAAGGCCGCCGAGCCGTGGCTGTTCGAGACTTCACAGGTTACTTCACAGCATGTTTCTAAGCCCAAGGGCAAGACCGGCCTGCCGAGTGCCGGCGCTGCCGTGGATAGCGAGAAACAGTTGAAGCGCTGGCGCGAGGTTGCCGGCCTGAGTGAATAGGGCTCGATGATGCCCTGATGGGAGGTTATTTTGGCTAATACGATTGCTGCTATCAAAAACTATACGACCATCCTGGATGAGGTGTATAAGCGCGAGGCACTGTCGACGTGCTTGAACTCGCCGCGTCGCATGGCCCGTGCAGGCCGCAACGCCAAGGAGATCATGATTCCGAAGATCTCTGTGACGGGTCTGGGCGACTATACGCGCAACCAGGGCTATAAGACCGGTGCCATTACGTACGAATACGAAACCAAGACGTTTAATTACGATCGAGGAATCAAGCTGTTGGCTGACGTGATGGACGTCGAGGAGGCCGGCGTGCTTGACTGCTTTGTTGCTGCCGACGCCGAGCTGCAGCGCACGCAGGTGGCGCCCGAGGGCGACTCCTTCACCTTCTCCGAGATCGCGGGCCATACCGGCGTGACCAAGGAGACTAAGGACTACAGTGCCGCCGAGGCTGCCGAGGTCTTGGGCGATCTGCGCACCGTGACCAACGCCATGGACGAGAAGGAGGTTACGCGCGAGAGCCGTTACCTGTTTATCACGCCGACCCTGAAGGGCCTGCTCGATGACTACTCGACGCTGAACCCGACGCTTTCCAAGAACGTGCTGACGCGCTTTGCCAAGATCGTCGAGGTGCCGCAGGGCCGTTTCTACTCGAAGATCGCTCTGAAGTCGGGCGACGGCGACCAATTCGGCTACGCCAAGGATGCAGAGGGCAAGGCTCTGAACTTCCTCGTAGTGGAGAAGTCCGCCGTGATCAAGTTCGACAAGCACGTGGTGGGTCGTGTGTTTAGCCCCGCCGAGCTGGAGAACCTGGACTCCTACATGCGCAAGTACCGCAAGTACGGCATCGTCGAGCTGCTCGACAACAAGCTGGACGGCGTGTACGCAAGCATTGGCGCCTAGCACGGCGCGCCATTGCAGACGCCCGGTTATCTGCTCGGGCACGTGCTCGGTGGGCGCGGAGGAGTTCGCGCACATCTTGCCGCAGGCCGAGCGCCACGTGAAGTGGATGGCGGGCAACCCCGACCTTTCGGGTTTGCCCGCCGACGTCGTGATCTACTGGAAGCGCGCCATCTGCGCCGCCGCCGAGGCGTTCTATGAGTGGGACGAGGATCGCAAGGGAGCTGTCTTGCTGGGTGATTACAAGGTGAGCCGCTACCTTGAGGACCGCGAGACGACCTCGCGCGAGGAGGCAAGTGCTGCCGCCACGCGCGAGCTCTTTGGTACCGGCTGCCTGTTTGGAGGTCTGGGCTGATGGCGTTTATGGGTTTGAGTCCGATTCCGCGCTCGGTGCCGCGTGACTGCGTCGTGGTGCACGTGCCCGATGGCGAGGGCGGCTTTAAGGGCGGCCGCCCGCTGGGCTGCGTGCGCGTGCAGACCGTGGACGTGGTAAGCGAGAATGGCCACCGCTCGACCACGGGCGGCGGCCTGATGTATGTGGACCGCGTCAATAGCGTGGGTGCGTTTGAGATTCCCGTCGGGAGCCGCGTCGAGTGCTGCGGCATGGATTATCTGGTGCGCGAGTGCCGCCGCTTTGAGGAGAGCGATGGGACCAGCCACCACTGGGAGCTGACCGTATCGTGAGCGTTATGGATGTCGTGGCCTCGATGTTGGGGGCTGCGGATATTAAAGACGTGTTTACCACGGCTCCGGCCCGCAGAACCTGTACGACACCCATTGTGGTGCAGGCCGCTGAGTTTGAGCAGATCGCCGAGGGCAAACACGCGAGGCACTGGACGGCTTTGGTGCCGGTGCTGGTGGTGGCGGAGGGCGCGATGGAGGACTACCACCGCGCCCGCATGTGCAGCCGCGCCCTGAATGAGCGGGACTGGCACGGACTGGATGCCGAGGACGTGGACGTGCTGGGCATGGTCGCCGGGATGCCGTCTTACCGCGGCACGGACAGCGGTGGGTACTTTATCTGGCGTGTCGACGCGCGTCTGACCTGAGAAACGGTGTGAGGTGGCATGCGAAATCAATTATCTTTCGCGGGCGTGACTTTGACGAGATCCGCACGGCGAAGACGGTGCTTCCGCCCTCGATCTACTCCGTTTCGAAAACCAGAACGATACCAGGGCGCCCCGGCGCCCTTTTAGTTCAAGACTTTAGTCTGCTGTCCGCGCAGCGGCCAGCTTTAAACCACCCGCTATGCGGGTGGAGACAAACGGCTTTACAAAGCCACCCCTCCGACCGATATTGACGATTGTTCAGGCCGTCAAGAATTCGAGTCGAAGGGGTGGTCGCTATGGCCCAGGAGGCCTACAGCCTTTCCCACGCGAAGTGGATGTGCAGGTACCACATCGTGTTCACGCCGAAGTATAGGCGCAAAGTGATCTACAACCAAATCAGGAGCGACATAGGGGAGATCCTCAGGAAGCTGTGCGAGTACAAGGGGATCGAGATAATCGAGGGGCACCTGATGCCCGACCACGCGCACGTGCTGCTGGCGATCCCGCCCAAGTACAGCGTCGCGAGCGTCATGGGCTACCTGAAGGGGAAGAGCTCGCTGATGATATTCGACAGGCACGCCAACCTAAAGTACAAGTTCGGCAACAGGAGGTTCTGGGCGGAGGGCTGCTACGTATCCGCCGTAGGCCTGAACGAGGCGACGATCGCGAAGTACATCAGGGAGCAGGAGTCCCACGACATCGCGCTGGACAAGCTGAGCGTGAGGGAGTGCGAGGACCCCTTCAAGAGGAGGTGAGCCTGCCGTGGTGCCCGGCGCGCCACGGGTCAAGATGCACCAGGCCTGGACGAAGTCCGGGCCCGCGCCTTTAGACGCGAGCCCGGGGCCCGTGGGTTATACCCTAAGAGCAAACCACCCTTTTTTAAGGGTGGTTCTGATTAGCGGGCAGATGCAGCCAATTGAGATTAAGGTGAGGCTGATGCTGCGAAGCGACCGCCGCATGGATGTGGCTGAACTGAGTAGGACGCGCCATATGCTGGCAGCCTGGCTTGCCGGAGACGGGAGTCTCGTACTGCCCGAGGAACCCGACCTGACCTACTGCGACTGCGTGGTGACCGAGGGTGTTACCTGGGACGAGCTAATGGAAGACGGGGCTGCACGGTGACCTTTACGGTGCACGATCCGGTGGCCTACGGACCCCTTCGAAGCGTGCGCGACCTCTCGTTTACGGTCGGCGGCACCTGGCCGACGAACCCGGTGGTGACGGTGGAGGCCGCGGCGAGCAAAACGTTCTCGGTCTCGCTGGATGGAGACGCAATCCTGACCTTCTTGGATCCGACCAGAAACGGGGACATCGTCGTCTTTGATTCCGCTGCCGGCAGGGTGACTGTGAACGGCGAGGTGGCGGACGCAAGGATGTCGCTTACGAGCAGCTTCTTAAGGATGCTGCCTGGCGAGCACACCCTGAGCCTGCGCGCCTGCTCGCTCGTGAGTTGCGAGTTCCATGAGAGGTGGCTGTAATGCCGGTAGGGCCGACATTGTTTTGGTTTGACCGTGACGACAGACGGCTCGGCCTGCTGCACCCCCTGGGTCCCGTAGCCCATACCGAGGTCCTGCTGGAAGACGACACCATTGAGTTCTGGTGCGAGGAGATACCCGAGAAGTACGACCGAATCCTATGGCGTGACCCACAGGACGGCCGCTGGCGCGAGCACGTGGTGGTGAGCGTTGTCGAGGACATGGGCATTGCCGGGGCCAAGGTCATCGCCCGTACATGCTTATGCGATTTTAAGGCCGTATACATCGAAGAGTTACGCTTTGAGCAAGCCAAGGCCTATAACGCCGTGCCCGATGTGTTGGGCGAGCTGTACCCGGAACACTGGGGCGCCATCGTTGCGCAGGACAGCGGGCTCATGACCGGTCTGATCTATCACATGAACGCGCTTGATGCGCTTCATAAGCTGGAGGTGGAGGGCGAGGTTGAGTTTGAGCCGGTCATCACGGCGGATGCCAAGGGCGTGAGGTCCCGCCGTGTGCATATGAAGTCGGGTGGCATTGGAGACGACCGCGGCGTGCGGTTGGTATATGGCAAGAACTTGACTTGGTGCCGCAGGACTCTGATTGACACAGAGGTGTTCACGGCTCTTTACGGCTGGGGCATGGGTATGCCGCTCATCGACGACAACGGCGACTTTACCGGCGGTTACATGCGCCGCCTGACCATGGAGGACGCCGTCGTGCCGGGGTCCGAGGGGACCTATGGCTGCAAATACGTGGAGGACACGGAGGCGCTGGAGCGCTGGGGTGTGAAGGTGGGCGGCTCATCGCTTTGGCGAGGTCTTCTATCCGGATGAGACGAACCCGAACCTCCTAAAGCGTAAGACGGAGCTCGCCCTGCAGAAGTTAACGCAGCCCCGCGTGGTCTATGAGGCGAATGCGTGCCTGGTGGTGGATGGTGAGCCGATTGGCTTGGGCGACCGGGTGCAGATCACCGACACCACGAAGTTGCCGGTTTGGGAGCTGAAAGCCCGTGTGATTCGTCGCGTACGTACGATGGGCGTCGACGCTGTGGAGACGCTCGTGGACATGGGCACTGTGATGTGGAGGACGAATGCCGAACTGGAAGCGGCGCTCCATCCTGTGACAGGCACCGAAAATACTGGGGTCCCGATCGTTACGAGTGGAGCGGAGCCCCTTGATGACACCTTTGGAGGAGTGCGGCCTACAGCATCTGAGCTGGGAGCTTGATGAGGAAAGCACCGGCTGCGAGCTGTTGGCAAGCCCCGCGGACTGCAACGGGCGCGGCATCATCGTGGACGTCACTGAAGATGGGGTTCCCTATGACCTGACGGGGCATCGTGTGTACTTGATCTGGCGCTACCGCGTGACGCGCCGCCGCGGATGCATTGAGACGTTCACGCCCGATGCCGAGAAGTCGTGCCGTGCCGTGTACTGGTCGAAAGCGATGTCGCGCGCCGAAGGTACCGTGGAATGCCAACTGATGCTGAGCTTTGCCGATGGCGGCACGCTGACGAGCCGCACCTTTTGGTGCGTGTGCAGGAGGATTTGGGCGCCTACGCCGACCCCGGAGACGGGTACACCCTGTTTGTCGAGGCGATTCGGCGCTATGAGGACGCGGTTGGCGAGATGCTGGGGCTTGCCGACGAGCTGCGTAAGGAGGCTGCCGCCGGAGGTCTTTCCGGACCGCCCGGTGAGCCGGGCATCGATGGCAAGCAGGGTCCGCAGGGCGAGCCCGGTCCCCAGGGGCCGGCTGGATTTACACCGCTCGTTGATATCGCGATTGACGCCGAGGGCACGGCGACCCTGACGGTGACCGATGCGAACGGCTCGAAGAGCGCCACGATGCTGCGCGGCCTGCGCGGTGAGAAGGGCGATCGTGGCGAGCCGGGTGAGGTGGGACCGGAAGGCCCCATGGGGCCCAAAGGCGACCGCGGCGAGAAGGGTATGACCGGCAAAGACGGGCGTACGCCGCAGCTGGCCCGTGAGGCGACCACGAAGTTCAACTTCGATGCGGCCGGCAAGGCGACCTTCATAACCAAGTCAAGGCAATACGTTATCGGCGATTGGATTATTGACCGGCAGCGCAACGTCGCCGAAGTGACGCAGATTACCGAGGCTACAGGGTCGCGCACCATTGAGGTGACGCTCATCGGCTCGTTTCGCGGGCTGGGCTTTGGCGTTTGCAAGGGGCTCGATGAGACGGTGGGCACGACTGCCAAGGGCTATATCCCCGTCGAGGGGCTGTTTATTCGCGAGGGTGACTACGTGTTCTCAATTGATACCGGCTGTATCGGCATCGTGGTCAAAGAGGGCCCCATGGTCGACGGCAAGAGCCAGCTGGCGCAGCTGAAGGTCGTGGCAAAGTTCGGCGGCTCCGTTACCGGCGACTTTGCGACCAAGGACTACGTGGACAAGAAATTCAACTCGATAACCGATCTGGGTACCAAGGAGTTTTAGATGGCCGAACTGGAGGAATTCGCTCTGCAGCAGATGAGCTGGGAGCTCTGCGGCGACTGCACGGGCGGCGAGCTGATCGCCTCGCCGGCAGACTACAAGGGGCGCGGCGTTGCGGTGGATATCACCCTGTGCGCAGAGCCGCTGGATGTGAGTGAGCACCATGTTTACCTGCTGTGGCGCCACCGTCAGGCTCGCAAATGCGGCTGCGAGGAGCTCTTTAGCATGGATGCCGCGGCGGGCCGCAAAGCGATCTACTGGCCGCGCGCCATGGCGAACTTCGAGGGCGTCGTTGAGTGCCAGCGGGTGCTTTCGTATGCCCAGGGAGGCACTATTACGAGCCGAACATTCCTCGTTCGCGTACAGGAGGATTTGGTCGCGGGCGTTGATGCCGGCGACGGCTTTACGCTGTTTGTTGACATGGTGAAGCGCTATGAGGATGCGAGCGGAGAGCTGCTGCAGGTGGCGGAGCAGTTGCGTCGTGATGCTGCCGAGGGCAACTTTAACGGTCGACCGGGCGATCCTGGTCCTGTGGGCGAGCAGGGCCCTCCGGGTAGGGACGGCGTGAGCCCCGTGGTGACCATCGAGGATGGCGACGAGGGCGCTCCGATGATTAAGGTCGAGACCGCTGCGGGCGTGCAGTCTGCGACGGTGCTGCGCGGGCCCAAGGGCGAAAAGGTTGAACGCGGCGAAAAGGGCGATAAGGGGGAGCGCGGAGAAAAAGGCGATCAGGGCGAGAAGGGCGATCCCGGAGCCAAGGGTGAGAAGGGCGATACCGGTCCCCAGGGAGAGCACGGCTTCGACATTATCCATTCCTGGGACGGGACCACGTTGAATGTAACGAGCGCAAGTGGTTCCAACGGAGTCGACCTGCGTGGCCCCGTGGGCCCGGCTGGCCTAGACGGCAATGACGGGACGAGTGTCACCCATGAATGGGATGGGACCATCCTGCGCGTGACGAGCGCAAGCGGAACCAGCGAGGCAGACCTTCAGGGACAACGTGGGCCGAATATCGTAAACATGGGCGAATCGGGCTTGGAATTCTCAGATCGAACGGTGACGTTTAGATCAGAGAAAGGACTTATTTCAACAGGTGACGTTCTTTACAATGGCTCCGGGCGTTTCGCGGTGGTAAGAAACGTTGAATATAGTCCAGTATCGTCTTATGACATGGTGACAGTTGACCTGGTGGCTGACTCACGTAGTAAAGTCCACTTTATCGAAGGAATCCCCATGGAGGCGGGCGAGGAGTATGAGGCGACCGTCGATGGCTATTTCGTTAAACTTTACGACTATGTGATTATGTGGAATTCGGGCTGCATCTGCTCCGTCATAAGCATTGATAAACCGGATGCATATAGAAAAAGGTGCGTATTGCGGTGCTTTGCAAGGCTTGGCTCCAAACCGCCCGACCTTTCTGGTTATGCGACCGTAAATTATGTTGACCGGAGAATTGCCGAAATTCAGGGCGGGGCGAGTTCCTGATGGTGCTCGGAAGAACTGAGCGGAAAATTCTCTTCGACATCGCGAACGCGATCCGCGAGCAAAACGGATCTCAACAGTTCTATAAGCCAGTTGATTTTGCCAGTGCGGTACGGGCGCTCAACGGCATCAAGAGCGGTAGCGGATATAAAAACCCATTTCGCGGCGAATCTTACGGATACCTTCAGCCTGCGGTGTTTGAAGAGATCGCGAAGGCCATCCGTGAGCAAAACGGCGAGACCATACGTTATAAGCCCGGCGACATGGCGGCGGCGATTCTGGCCATGAGTTGGGTGAATCCCGAGTCGCCTCGTGCCGTGCTATTCGAGGATGGCTGTTTTTGGCTCGGTCGCCTGGACTCCGCGCCTAAGAACCATGGTGCGGCTAAAGGCAGCTGGCCACTGCAGACGGCGGGCTATGAGAACTACCTTGACCGTCCGTGGTATGACTCCCGCAAGTCCATGACGTTTGTTGAGATCGATGCGACATAAAAGGGAACGGGCGTGACGAGCGCACGATACCTCTTTGAAGGCATGGTGGCGCTTAAGCGCGTCTATGGGTTTGGGAACCTGAACGAGGTCACAGACTTTACCAACGCCTTTAACGCGTGCTCGTGCCTAGAGTCTATCTTTGCCACCTCGTTCGACCCAAGTAAGATCATCTCTGCCTCGGGCGTCTTTAGCGGATGCAACCGCCTGGTTGGCGAGCGCGGTTGCTGCCCAGTGTCTTCTGAGGGCGCCGCGGGCATGAACTTTGGAGACAAGGGCGTGCTTTGCCATTCCGAGGAAAACGATCCGCGGTTTTGGGTGCGGGGCGCGCTATATTCGGACGGCATCGTCAAGATTGGCAACGACGAGCCGGTTGGGGGCGCCCGTACGATTACCGCCAAGTCGCGCATTTGCGCTCAGGCTCAGTACAACGCCATGCGCGCGTTGCCCTGGGGCGCTTATTCGAGCCGCGTGAAGAGTGTTGTTATCTCAAAGATGACGATGCCGGCGGGGATGGTGTGGAACACGAACCACTGGTTCTATGGATGCAGTAACGTCACGGCGATGTCTGGCCTGAGCAACCTGCAACGTGTCGGCAGCATGCGCTACACCTTCTATAACTGCAGAATGATGCAGGAACTGGACCTGAGGGGCTTGGCGTCCTCATATCTGACCAGTCTGTTCTATACGTTTTCCACCTGCTCCATGCTGGAAAAGATCTTGGTTGACCGGAATTGGGCGCTGCCTTCGGGAATCTCCTGGGCGAGTGTCCCGGGCTCCCAGACGTTTGGTGGCTGCAGCAAGCTGGTAGGCGGTGCTGGTACCGTTTGGAGTAGCAGTAAGGTGACGGGCGCCATGGCCGTCATCGATACCGCTACGGCACGCGGGTATCTGACAGTGGGTTAGGCATGAAAAAGGCCCCGTCCTTTGCGGGCGGGGCCGGATGCGCTATTCATCGACTTCTATGATCTCGAATTCACAGTCATCCTCTGTGCCGTCTAACGGGTAATCGCCCGGGTTTGACATGTTGAGGATCTCTGCGCCGGAGCTATAGCAGGAAACGCCATAGCTTGCCACATCAAAGGCTTCGTCCTCGGTGTCGAAGAGGTCGTCTTCTTCGCCGTCGGTTCCATTCGGGTAATGGTAGATGACCTTGTATTTAGTCATTTTGCTCCTCCTGGGCCGCCTCTGTAGTCTCGCTTGATTCCATATAGCTTGATAGAGCTTGCTTCGCCTTATTCGCATCCTCCTTCTTGAGTTGGTAACTTGCATAGAGTTTCGCGATGACGGCACAAACCGGTAGGGCCACTAAAGTGACTATGCCGGCACCTTTCTTGAATCCGTTAACGGCGCCTTCGGTGTAGGCAAAGGTCTCGATCGCGTCGATATAGTCTTTCGGGCCGCCGAATTCAGCGGCGGTCTTGGTCAATTCTGCGTAATCCCACATGTTTGTTCTCCTTACTCGTCTTGATTGGTCCAGTACGTTATTGCTTCGCGCAGACAAGTCGTAATTCCCTTGCCGCAACTGAGCTCCAGTGCCACTCCAATTAAGTCTGTGAGAAATAGATATTCATATGCCTTTGGCAGCCACCGGCGACCAGTGGGGCCAAAGTAATACTCAGTTGAAATAAGAGCCTCTTTGATCGGCCCGGCAAAGATTGGGTCTGTTGGCTTGATGCCGGGATGCCATACATTTGCCATTTCTAACAGCCCAGTGAACGAATCTGTGAATTGTTTCAGCTCCGTGCTGTTTAGTAACTCCTCTAAACGAACGATTGAGGCCTCGTCTAATTTGCTGCTTAGAAAAAGCGAGCTCATAGCGTTAAACTCTTCAACTGCTGGTTTGTGAGGCATGGCATCGATTATTGCGGCATCGCCCGAATCAACAAGTTCATTGGCCTCGAGCTTCAATCCCGCCTCATCAAAACAAGCCTGGGCATATTCTAGAAATCTATCTCGAATAATTGGTGCCAGAGCGAGACGCTGCTCCATCACATCTGATTCATTTTCAAACGCGTTAATAAGTTTGCGGACGGCATATAGCTTATTTTCCTGACGTTCTAACTCCACCTTCTTCTGTTTAATCTCTTCAAGCTGACGGTCCAGAAGCGAGGAATAGTCACAGTTTTCATTTGCCTTTCGGATCGCTTCAAGACGCGCTCCTGTCGACTTGAGGAGCCCACTTACATAAAGGTCAAAGAGAGCCTCGGAATCAAATTGCCTTCTGCCGTTCACTGTCTTGGCTTCATGAATGATGCCGCCGCCTTTGGTGTCCGCGTCCACGGGGCGCGCATAAAACTTGACGGTCCCGTAGTCAAGTCCCGTGATGCGGCTCAGCTCGGCAAGCGTCCAAGTATCTTCGCTCATCTCAATCTCCTTTCTGTTAATTCGAATAGTAGTTTTCGGTAGCTACTACCCGTCAAGTACTTTTCCAAACTATTTGTGACCGTCCCCGATGATTGGGCCAACGAAAGACGTTAGGAGGTCGCTTGGAATCGATTGTTGTTGCTCTTATCGGCGGTGTCGTCACGCTCGTAGGCGTGCTGTGCTCCAACTTCCGTAACCGGGCGGTGATGGAGATCAAGATCGACCTGCTGTCGAAGCGTGTCGAGAAGCACAACACCCTGATTGAGCGCACCTATAGGCTCGAGCAGGACGTGGCTGTTATGAAGCACGACGTTCAGTCGTTGGCGGAAAGGACGGAGTAGATGGAACAGTTTTTGAAGTCGAACGAATGGCAGTGGCGCCTGGCCCGCGCTGTCGTCCAAGGTGTCTTGGGCGTGCTTGTTGCTAATGTCGACCTGATCTTTGGCCAAGTGGTCTTGGACTCCGCCTGGCGCGCATTGGTCGTGGCCCTTGTTATGGCCGTGCTCTCGCCGGTGATGGCCGAGCTTGACTCGGGTGGCACGGCATAGGAGGTGATCCAGTCTGTCCCAGGGGCGTCATGGCTTACGGCCATGGCGCCTTTGTTGTAAGGAGGTCTATGAAGAACAATAAATTGGCTGTATGGTTTGCCGTGCTGGCGGTTACCATGGCGCTTGCCACGCCGGCGCAGGCATACGAGAGTCGCGAGGCGATCGTATCTCAGGGGCATGGTGCCTGCTCTCCGACTTATTTGGCGGTCCATGAGACGGGGAACGCCGGTGCGAGTGCGGCTAATCACGTGACCTACTGGCGGCGCACCGCGAGCTGGGTGTGCATGACGCACTACGTTATGGAGCTGGACGGCAGCGCGGTTTATCACACGCAGCCGGATAATACGGTGGCGTGGCACGTGGGGAATGACAACTCGCTCTGTGTGGGAATCGAACTCACGCATGCGACCGATCACGCGATCTTCGAGCGCCAGTGGGACGAGGCCGTCTCATGGTGTGCTGACTACCTGCGCGGGCGCGGGTGGGGCATCGGGCAGCTGGTTTCGCATCGCGACTGTTCGCTTCGCTGGGGCGGATCGGACCACACGGATCCCGATGGGTACTTTGCGGCTTACGAACGATCGTGGGCGCAGTTTAAGACCGCTGTTGCAATTCATATGAATGCACAGGCATCTGGTAGCCATGATGGCGGCTTTGCAGGCGGAAGGTACCGATGCACGGTGAGCGCACTGAACCTGCGCACGGCACCGAGCCTGAGCGGACGCGTGGCTGGTACGCTGCGTAAGGGCGAGGCCGTGTTGCTTGACTTCTGGTACACAACCGCTGATGGATGGATCTGGGGGCGCCTGCACCGGGGCGGAACTACTCTCTATGTTGCTGTGGGAAAACCCACGGGCAAGCCCGAGGCCAACGACTATCTAGTTTTGGCCGGGGCCGGCGTCGCGAGCTATGACGTGGATGCATTGGCGCGCGCCGTGATCCGTGGGGAATACGGCACCGGTGCCGCGCGCCGGAATGTCCTGGGAGACCGATATGAAACTGTGCAGCGACGTGTGAACCAGATGCTGGGGTAGGCAATCTGCCGGCATGGGGATAGAGAGCCCGTGCACGAGCTTTCCAATGGCAAAAACGCGTCTGGGCCCCTAAAAAGCCCAAGGCGCGTTTTTTGCTGTTGGAAAGTCCCAATGCCCTCACTTATATATAGTGAATACCCTCGTTTCAGTTATCGCTGAAGCGGGGCTTCTTCTATTGAATAGCGTTTGACCCTGGGGTGCTTTTGCGCGCTATGGTGAGCTCGAGTTCCTTCTGTGCCTGTCGGAGATCTTGAAGCGATAACCTGTCTAGCACAACTCTCCAATTTGCGAGCTCCATGTCTTTTGCAGCCTTTTCGAGTGCATCGACGGCATCAGTGCCTTCTTGCTTGAATGTTGACGCGCTGAGCGGCTGGCCTCCTTTGCATTGGCCGGGCTGGTGATTGAGATTCAAGAAGCCCAGGGCGCTGTGTGCAATGCTATTTAGATCGTGCTGTGTAAGCGTGCTCGCGGCGTAGCTGAGTGCCGATCGGTTGTAGCGCTCCTGCGCTCTTGCGAGCTCTAATGCCGCTTCTTCCGGGGTCTTGGCGGAACCGGTGGTGAGGAGTGCGAAAACTCGCTTGGCGACTAAGCGCTTGTCGACTTGCGTTTCGTCTCTCGCGCCCGACATTCTTAGGCATCCTTCGCAAAGCGCGGGGAAGATTCCACCACGAACTGTTGCCCGCGGAGGATTTCTTCTGGGGTTAAACCAGCCGTTTACGGTTGCATAGTTGACGCAGGCTATTTTTGCAATCTCGCCATAGCTCATTCCACAGCGCTTGAGAGCCGCTTGGGGTACTTTTGGCGGCAGGACGGCAAGGGGATGGCTGCTATCGTATTCGAGCTCGTTCATGTCTGCGTATAGTCGGAGGCTGTTCTCCATGAGCTCAAATTCCCAGTTATTCCATCGCATCCTTTGGCCGTCCATGTAACATCCCCTTTTAATGACATGTTGGGGGCTCTGGATAACGGGCCCCGCAGGCATTATTGTGCTGTTGTACAACCATTTAATACAGGGCAAATCGCCAAGCGGTATCTATGTGATGGGGGAGCGCTTAGTCGATGTTACACGCCGTGTTAATGCCATCGATAACCTGCCCAAGTCTCTTTGCGGCGGCATGCTTTTGCTGGTCTCTCGTGCTTGCATAGCGGTTGAGCGTGATGGATGTCTTGGAGTGACCCATGAGGGATGAGACCGTAGTGATGTCCATTCCGTTTTGTATCAGGAGCGTCGCATAGGTGTGTCGAAGGCCGTGAAAGGGGACGGGCTTGTTCTGGGTGCCCCTGAGCATCAGGTTCTTGCTAAGCGCGCGCCAGTGATCGTCGATGCGGGGTCTGGGAATCCGATAACGTAGTGTTCGCCCGTTAGCTTCATGCCGGTCTCCTCGCACCATTGCTCCATCGTCTTCTTGCGGCGTATTAAGTCCTCGACGAGCTGGGGAGGACAATCGACCCAACGGTAGCTGCTCGAGCTTTTGGGGCTCTTGATATAGAACTTTGAGTCGCTATAGCCGATGGACTGGGTTACGTGAACGCGCCCGTTATCGAGGTCGACATCGGTCCAGCGTAGCGCGCAGATCTCGGAGCGGCGAAGGCCGGTATAAAGGGATATCTTGATGGCGAGCATGAACGGCAACTCGCGGTAGCCGTTGGGGGATAGGAGCGCCTCGTTGACGATGGTGAGAAGTCTTTGCGCCTCGCCCTCGGTGAGTGCGTTTGGTTTCTCCTGTTCGTAAAGATCTGCCTTTGGCAGCTTTACTTTTGCCGCGACGCTTCTATCAATCCACTGTTAGTCTACGTCGCAGGCGTACTTCAGGGCTCCCTTGAGCAACCTGAGGGAATTCGCAGCGTAGGCTCGGGAGTACTTCGCGTTAATGTCGTTGACCCACTTTTTGCAGTCATCCTTTGTAAGCTCCTCGAGCACAATGTTTCCGATGGTGGGACCGATGGCATTCTTGAGCATGCCCCTATAGCTCGAAATCGTCGAGCGCTGGATGGTGCAGTCATCTATATATGCGTCGATGCACTCGGAGACCGTAATGCCGGTTTGGGCTTCAAAGCTGCGCATGATCTCTTCGTTGGTCTGCTCAAAGATGCGAAGTGCTTCGTTCTCTACGACCTGGCGCATCTGCTTGGTTGGCTTGCCGTTGCGGCTCCTGCCGTGTCCCTCCGATGCAAGGACGACGCTCTTTTGCTGACGCTTACCATTTGCATCTCGGCGTGTAAAAATAGCACGCCACTTGTGGGAGGTGACTCCCTTTTTGGTGGTTGTCGTGAATGGAGATGCGGAACAGGAAATGTATAAATTGGGCTCGGGTGCTATAAGAGTGTGATTGTGCATTATATAAACGACTCCTCGCTCAAATGCGTGCAACACGCATGTCACCAACTTGCAACGAACCATGGTTTCCGTGAAAAAAACTAGTCTGAATAGACCATGTATGGTCTAATGGACGCATAGATTGGCAAGAAATGCCCAGCTAGGCGGTATAGTCGTCTAATAAACGGTTTGTAATCAGTGGGTTGCAGGTTCGATTCCTGTCACTGGCTCCATGAGAGTTTCGGGCTCTGTTCCTTGTGGGACAGGGCCCGTTTCTATTTATGTCTATATGTCAGCGGGTTTGACTCCCACCAGGCTTCAGGTTTGTCTCGATCTGTAACACGATTGGGCTGAAGACCCTCCTTATAGTTACAGATTGAGACATTGCCAAGGGACGGCCGATAACATCTCAATCTGTAACACGAAGAGGCTGAAAACCGTTCTAACTGTTACAGAATGAGACTGAAGTTGGTACTACTGTGAAGTATCTCGATCTGTAACAGATAGGGAAGGAATAACCCTCTTACTGTTACAGATCGAGATGAAACGGTGAGGCTCTGATCTACTTGGTCGGGCGAGGATTTTCCACGCTCGATCGAGCTCGGGAAGCCCGATCGCGACCTATGTAATAGTGCAAGAGGGTCGTTATCGAAGGCCGATACCACAGGCGCACTCCACTACGCCAAAGTGTTCCCTCGGGAAATGTCACTAGCGCAGCCAAATCCACCAGTCTTCATATCTAAATTCAACAAAACCGCAGGTCAAAAGCATATAGATACGCCCGGAGCCGTGTATCTATAGGTTTTCGTTGACAGCCCCCAAGGTGGCATCGTATTATCTTCTTCGTTCGCGGGGGTGGCGGTCCAAAAGACCAAAGAACCTGCGGATACTTGAACGATTGGGAGTTTGCCCGAGTGGTTAATGGGGACGGGCTGTAAACCCGTTGGCTCTGCCTACATAGGTTCGAATCCTATAGCTCCCACCCGTCAAGTGCCTGTATAGCTCAGTCGGTAGAGCACTTCGTTGGTAACGAAGAGGTCACCAGTTCAAGTCTGGTTGCAGGCTCCATCCGGCGGTGTAGCTCAGTTGGTTAGAGCACACGGTTCATACCCGTGGCGTCACTGGTTCGAATCCAGTCACCGCTACCATAGGTAACACGGTGGCTTCTCAATAGTATGTTGAGAGGCCACTATGGTATAAAGGCAAAGTCCCGTCCGGGGACGACCTGTTTAGAGGAGGGCTTTATGGCCAAAGAGAAGTTTGAGCGCACTAAGCCGCATGTTAACATCGGCACCATTGGTCACGTCGACCACGGCAAGACCACGCTGACCGCCGCCATCACCAAGGTTCTCTCCGAGACCGAGGGCTGCAAGGCTGACTTCACTGCGTTCGAGAACATCGACAAGGCTCCCGAGGAGCGCGAGCGCGGCATTACGATTTCCGTCTCCCACGTCGAGTACGAGACCGCTGCCCGTCACTATGCTCACGTTGACTGCCCGGGCCACGCTGACTACGTCAAGAACATGATCTCCGGTGCTGCTCAGATGGACGGCGCTATCCTGGTCATCGCTGCTACCGACGGCCCCATGGCTCAGACCCGCGAGCACATCCTGCTCGCCCGTCAGGTCGGCGTTCCCTACATCGTCGTCTTCCTGAACAAGTGCGACATGGTTGACGATGACGAGCTCATCGACCTCGTCGAGATGGAGACCCGTGAGCTCCTCTCCGAGTACGATTTCCCCGGCGACGACATCCCCGTCATCCGTGGTTCCGCTCTGGGCGCTCTCGAGGGCGACGCCAAGTGGATGGACGCTATCCGCGAGCTCATGAAGGCCGTCGACGAGTACATCCCGACGCCTGCTCGTGACAACGACCTCCCCTTCCTGATGGCCGTTGAAGACGTTATGACCATCTCCGGCCGTGGTACCGTTGCTACCGGCCGTGTCGAGCGCGGTGAGCTCAAGCTCAACGAGCCCGTCGAGATCGTCGGCATCAAGGATACCCAGAACACGGTTGTTACCGGTATCGAGATGTTCCGTAAGTCCATGGACTTCTGCGAGGCTGGCGATAACGTCGGTCTGCTGCTCCGCGGTATCAAGCGTGAGGACATCGAGCGTGGCCAGGTTCTCTGCAAGCCCGGCTCGGTTACCCCGCACACCAAGTTCACCGGCGAGATCTACGTTCTGACCAAGGAGGAGGGCGGCCGTCACACCCCGTTCTTCGATGGTTATCGTCCTCAGTTCTACTTCCGTACCACCGACGTTACCGGTACGGTCAAGCTTCCCGAGGGCACCGAGATGGCTATGCCTGGTGACCACATCACCATCGAGGGCGACCTCATCCACCCGATCGCCATGGAGGAGGGCCTGCGCTTCGCTATCCGCGAGGGTGGCCACACCGTCGGTTCGGGCATCGTCTCCACGATCATTGAGTAAATTAGCTCTCTGATATAGCTGACTTAGAGAACCCGGCACTTATATGGGTGCCGGGTTCTTTTCTGCAATGGTTATTGAGCCGTTGCTGGTGTCGAGAGGATCGATAATGGTCTTGGGCGCACCGTCGATTAGCTCTCGATGGCTTCATTGATGTGTTCCAAATATGAATGGATCCACCGAGAACCAATTGACTCGAGGTTTTCGTTGACAGCACTTACGTAGAGCTGATAAAGTACAAACTCGTGCCCGTACGGGGCGGAAATGAAAGGTTCAGGATTAATGCGTACTCTAGTTACTCTTGCGTGCACTGAGTGCAAGCGCCGCAACTATACGACCACCAAGAACAAGTCGAACATGCCTGATCGTATGGAGATCAAGAAGTATTGCCCCTGGTGCCGTCACCACACGCTGCACAAAGAGACTCGTTAGTCTCTAGTCATATACGCCAGTAGTTCAATTGGTAGAGCATCGGTCTCCAAAACCGAGTGTTGAGGGTTCGAGTCCTTCCTGGCGTGCCAGTCATTATTCCGTAAGCTCCCATTTGGGGGCTTACGGTTTACTCATGTATAAGCGCATTGCGCGGAGGTAACCCAAATGGCCAACAAAAAGAACAAGAAGAAGGCTCAGCAGCCGGCACGTGCCAACACTGCTGCCGCCAACTCCAAGGTTGAGGCCAAGAAGGCCGTTGCCAAGAAGAACGAGAAGGCTGCGAAGTCTAAGAAGAACGTGAAGCCTGGTTTCTTCGCCCGCACCAAGAAGTATTTCGCTTCGGTCAAGTCCGAGATGAAGCGTGTCACGTGGCCCGATAAGAAGGAGCTCGTGAACTACTCGGTCGTCGTTTGCGCTTCTCTGGTCGTCGTCGGCGTCGTCATCGCTCTGCTCGATGCTGGCTTTGGCGAGGCTCTTGCTCTGTTCTCTGGATTGAGGGGCTAAACCATGTCTAAGCGTTGGTACGTCGTTCACACTTACTCTGGATACGAGAACCGCGTTAAGTCCGATCTCGAGCATCGCATCGAGACTATGGGCATGCAGGACCGTATCTTTGATATCGAGATTCCTATGGAGCGCGTCACCGAGATTAAAGAGGGTGGCAAGCGCGAGACCAAGGATTCCAAGATCTTCCCGGGTTATGTCCTGGTCCGCATGGAGATGGATGACGATGCTTGGACGTGCGTTCGTAACACGCCTGGCGTCACCGGTTTCCTGGGCGGCAACGGCAAGCCCGCTCCGCTTTCCCGCGACGAGTACAACAAGATGACTCGTCGTCCCGGTAAGGGCGATTCGCCCAAGCGCACCTCGGTTGATATTCAGGTCGGCACATCCGTCCGTGTCACCGATGGCCCGCTTACCGACTTTGATGGCAAGGTCTCCGAGGTTAACACCGAGGCTGGTAAGCTCAAGGTCACGCTGATGATCTTTGGCCGCGAGACGCCGGTCGAGCTTGACTTTAACCAGGTCGCTGTCATCGCTTAAGTTTTCGTCCGTTCGCGCGAGCGTGCTTCTTCTGTGACTGCTCATCTCAGGAGTGCTTCTAACACGTGCGTGCTTACGATATAGCAAGTACTTCACACTCGTGATTTGAAAGGAATGACCATGGCTGAGAAGAAGGTTGCCAACGTCATTAAGCTCCAGATTCCTGCTGGTGCCGCTAACCCCGCTCCTCCCGTCGGCCCCGCCCTGGGCGCTGCCGGCGTGAACATTATGCAGTTCTGCCAGGCTTTTAATGCCGAGACGCAGGACAAGAAGGGCGATATCATCCCCGTTGAGATCTCTGTCTACGAGGATAAGTCCTTCTCCTTCATCACCAAGACCCCGCCGGCGGCTCACCTCATCAAGAAGGAGCTGAACCTCAAGTCTGGTTCCGCTAAGCCCCAGGCCGACAAGGTTGGTCAGCTCTCCCAGGAGCAGCTCACCAAGATCGCCGAGATCAAGATGCCGGACCTCAATGCCAACGACATTGACGCCGCCAAGAAGATCATCGCCGGTACCGCCCGTTCCATGGGCGTCACCATCGCTGAGTAGCGTTTTTCTAGGTAATGACGGGCGCTCCGACCGGGGCGACCGTTAGATGTGTGCAATAAGGCACACGATACGATGTGGGAGGGCTCATGCCCGTTTAACCACAGGAGGTAATGCACATGGCTAAGCATGGTAAGAGCTATAACGCCGCTGCCGAGAAGATCGACCGCGCCACGCTCTACACCCCCCTTCAGGCTGCCAAGCTCATCAAGGAGCTCGACACCGCCAAGTTTGACGAGACCATCGAGGCTCACTTCCGTCTGAGCATCGATACTCGTAAGGCTGACCAGAACATCCGTGGTTCCATCTCCCTGCCCCACGGCACCGGCAAGACCGTTCGTGTTGCCGTCTTCGCCGAGGGCGAGAAGGCCCGCGAGGCCGAGGCTGCCGGCGCCGACATCATCGGTTCCGACGAGCTCGTCGCCCAGATCCAGAAGGGCGAGATTAACTTCGACGCCGCTATCGCTACGCCGAACATGATGGCCAAGGTTGGCCGCATCGGTAAGATCCTTGGTCCCCGTGGCCTCATGCCGAACCCCAAGCTCGGCACTGTGACCATGGACGTCGCCAAGATGGTCTCTGAGCTTAAGGCTGGCCGCGTTGAGTACCGCGCCGACCGTTACGGCATCTGCCACGTGCCCCTGGGCAAGAAGTCCTTCTCTGAGCAGCAGCTCGTCGAGAACTACGCTGCCCTGTACACCGAGATCCTGCGCGTCAAGCCCTCTTCTGCTAAGGGCAAGTACGTCAAGTCCATCTCCGTGTCTTCCACCATGGGCCCTGGCGTCAAGGTCGATCCCGCTGTCCAGCGCGACTTCCTGGCTGAGTAACTTATAGTTACCGCCTGAGTAAAGCAAGCATTGCTCAAGAAACCCGGTTCTGCCTCGTGCAGGACCGGGTTTCTTGCTATCGCGCCAAAACCACCACAAAGGGGATAGTGTCCTCTTTGTGGCGGTTACCAGGGTGTTCTGGCAGTAGAGGATTCGATGGCCTCGTGTCGCTTGAGCTCGCGGCGCATGGTTTGCGAATTGAGCCAGGCTGCCTGCCAGCCGCGGATGGGGTAGTGCGCTTCGTTAAGTTCAAGCTGCGTATAGCCGCAGGCATTGATAATCGTTGCCCCGCATGCATGCCGACGCTCACGCTGAAAGTCCTGGCCATAGCATTGGTGCACATGCCCGTGCACCATATAGTCGGGATTCCAAGACTCGAGCGCCGTGTTAAAGCATTCGAATCCTCGATGTGGCAGGTCATCCAAATCGCCCACGCCGGCGGCGGGTGCATGGGTGAGCAAGATGTCGCAGCCGCCGACCATCCTCACTTTGCGGGACAGCTTGCGCACACGCTTGGCCATCTCGCGCTCGGTGTACATGTTGGCACCGTCTCGATAGCGCATAGAACCGCCAAGCCCCGCAATGCGGACGCCGCGATACACGTACACGGTGTCTTCAACGCAGATACAGCCACCCGGTGCGTGGCGTGCGTAGCGGTCATCGTGGTTGCCACGTACGTAGATGAGTGGCTTGTTGATGACGGTGACTAAAAACTCAAGATAGTCCGGATCCAGATCTCCTGCGGACAAAATCAGATCGACACCCTCAAAGCGTTCCTTGCGAAAACACTCCCATAGGCATCGTTCTTCGGTATCAGCTACGGCTAAAATTTTCATAGGGCGCGGACCTTCGGCTCATCGTTGGGCTGCGGAATGGTGCCCACCACGTTGTCGGCCAGCCAGTCCATCTCGACGATTTGCGTGCTCGGCAGTGGGGGAAAGCCCTCGATCTGCACCACGCCGTCTTGGCTGTGGAGTTCGCCGCCAAATGGATTGATGGAGCCCTCGACGATGCCATTACGCAGTAGCTGAACAAGCTTGCGCGTCTGATAGGGCAGGCCCGGAGCGTAACGAATGTCGATAACGCCCGAGCTCATGCCGTACCAGTAGTTGACGGCGCGCACCTGATTGTCGTCACTGGTCTCATCCCAGGTGTCATGCAGCAGGCTTCGCACGATAAGCTCGTAGTATCGGCTCCAGTTCCATACCGGCATGGCGATGCCGACGACCTTGCCATCGACCAGACGGTGGAGTCCGTAGGCCGTGGAGTCCTCCAGCGACTTGGACATGTCGACGCCGGTCATAACACTCACGCCTTCGCGGCACATTGCCTCGGCAATGCCTCCGGCGGGCACGTCGCCCCAGGTGAGGATTACCTGCGCGCGGGGGTCGAGCAGTGAGGCGCCAATCGCAAAGGCGTTGATTTCGCTAAGTGCGCCTGACGCAAAGACCGACGCATGGTAGCCAATGCGATGGTTGTCCGCCATACTGGCGGCAAGGGCGCCCAGCAGAAACTTGGCCTCGTACATCTTGCCAAAGTACGAACGGACGCTTTGGTGGGGAAGGCCGATAGAGCAGTTGAGGAACCGAACCTGGGGATACTCAACGGCGGCCCTGAGCGTGTATTCCATCAGGCGGTGTGAAGTCGAGAAGATGACGTTCGCCCCGTGCTTGACGGCGGTCTCCACGGCGGCGTAGAACACGTCCGGATCGTGGCAGTCCTCGAATGCCTCGGTGCGCACGATGCCGCCAAAGTGCCCGTCAAGATACTGGCGCCCTTGGTCGTGCAGACTGTCCCAGCTCGACGTGGCGCAGGGGAATTCATGGATAAAGGCGATACGTAGGGGGTTGGCCGCCGAGTAGACGGTCTTGCCCATAAAGAAGTTGAGCACGCTGGAAGTGGACTTGGCGGGCGCCTCTTCCTCATCTATACTCGGCGCCTCGACAAGATCGACCTTCTCCTCATCACGTTTGCCGGCAATGACCAACTCGCGCCAGATCTTGCACAGGCGGTTTACGAGGATATCCGTCGGCGTGTCCAGCAGACGGTCTTGGTTGTACACGTTGAGGTAAACGAGCATGGCGTCGGCGGGCGTAATGTCCAGATGGTCGCCGCCGGCGCGCAGGTAAGCGCGCTTAAAGAGCAAGAAGGAATGGTGCAGATAGTCGACCTTTTTCTGTGGCCACTTTTCGACAAGGTTCTGACCGAGCATCTTGACGAGCGTCTCGTAGCTTCCCTCGCGCGAGAACTCGATCTCGTATAGGGGGCAGACGCGCCAAAACGAGCAAAACTCGCCGTACAGGCGACTTTCGAGGGAATCCCATGTGCCGGGGTAGAGACGGGTGACCTCGGCCGAAACCGTCGGGGCGTCCAGGAATTTGAGGACGCTGACGCGTTTGTTGCCCTCTTGGACGTAAAACCGATGCATGAACTCGGTGACGATGATGGGGTCGCGATAGCCCTCGGTCACCTGGATGTCGTAGAGGTTGGACCACTTGCGGGCGAACTCGGTGCTAAATGGTAACAGGGGCATAAAGTTGCACGAAAAGGCAGACTGACGGCCCTTGGTAACCGTGCCGACGACCATTTCGAGCGGAATGTCCCTTAGGCCGACGCTCTCTCGCTGACCTAAGGGGAGCTGGGAAACGAGGCTATCGAGGTCCGTGAGGTACGGGTGTTCGCTTTGGCTGATGGCGTGACGGCGTTCCTGCTCGCCGCGCTTGCGTGCTTGACGATAGGCCTCTTCCATGGTGTCTACTCCCTTAGTCGTTTAAACAACTATAGAAACCATGGTACCATCGTCTCGGTCGCACGAAAAGGGGCAGCTCGTAAAGGGCGGCTGGGCCATTGAGAAATAAACCGCCCATTTGCCCAGATAAAACCTGCCAAAATAAACCTGTCCCTATTTGGCAGGTTGTGCAATGATGGGGGCGATGGCGCGGATGCAGGCGTCGGCAGCGGTGAAAGTGGTGCTGTCGTCGCTGACGATAAAGATGATCTTGCCCTTGATGCCAAAGTCGCCAATCTCGCTAAAGAGCACATACGGCTCCTTGTCAAAATCTGAGATGGGCGAGACGGCCGTTTTGGTGGCGCTGACGAGCTCGTCTGCTAGCGCATCGAGCGATATCCATTTGGAGGGGTCTTTCACCGCGACGGGCACGGCAACGCGTCCAAAGGGCATGAGGTGCACGAGCGTGTTCTTGGAGATGTTGGAGTTGGGGACGATGATGGTCTGCCCACAGGCGTCCTCGATGGTCGTATGGCGCCAGGTGATGTCTTGGACCACGCCCGACACGCCGCCGACCTCGATATTGTCGCCGGGCTTGATGATGCCCATAAAGGTCACCTGCATGCCACCGATAAGGTTTGAAAGCGTGTCCTGAAAGCCGAGTGAGATGGCGATGCCGCCGACGCCAAGAGCGGCGACGAGGGCGTTTGCGTTAATGCCAAAGCAGTTGTCGAGGATAAAGCTGCCGCCGATCATCCAGATGACGGCACGCGCGATGTTGATGAAGATGCTCGATGAAGGGAGTGGGTTATCGTCGCGGTTAAGCAGGTGGTGCAGGGTCTTGGATGCGACCTTGGCGGCAACGGCGGTACCGATGGCCAAAATACCTGCCCAGATGATGTTGTGGACCCATCGTTGTGCAAAGAAATGAAGAATTGGCTCAAACAATTCCATGTAGGGAAACCTCCTCATGATCGTCTAACCATGATACCCACTAAGAAACCCATCCGATCACATTCGGACGGGCCGATAACTTGAGAAGGGGTGGCCGCAGCGGCGTAGGCTGGGGCGCCGGCGAGCACGCCGGCAAGGAGTGCAGCGGTCAAGGCGAGACGGGGAAGAGATCTTCTCATGGCAGTTTCCTTAGTTCTTAACCAGTGGTCCCTGCTGACGCTGGATTAACGACATAATATGCGAAAACCGCCGCAAAGGTGTCTGCCCCTTTGCGGCGGTTT
>CWGT01000070.1_pt4 | contig 34051 bp, 24 predicted proteins | sample 705021 | NCBI WGS metagenome assembly CWGT01 (sample SAMEA3735911, study PRJEB9488) | human gut metagenome | biome: ENVO:mammalia-associated habitat; material: ENVO:feces | place: Malawi | collected 2009-02-27 | reverse complement strand
CCACGAAACCGGCCCATCTACTACGTTTAATAGGCTATCGGTAACCACGGCAAGAATTGCAAAAAGAAAACCGCAGGTAGAACGACTGCGGTTTTCTCTATTTTCGGTATGTGGTTGGGCCATACGGATAAAACGTAGTAGATGGGCCGGTTTCGTGGCGAGTGGCGTCTATCGGCTCCCCAAGTTGCCTACTCTACGACCTTATCCGGCTGGATGAGCTCCTCGTAGTAGCTGATATGCTCGCGCGCGTCCTCGATTTCGGGTAGCAGGAAATTGTAGATCACCTCGATGATCATCGTTGCGCTGATTTTAGAGAATGCAAAGTCGCCCGTGGTGAGCAGTGCCTCGTGGTTCACGGTATTAAAGGTGTAGTCGGCAAGGCGAGCAAGCGGAGACTTGCTGTCGCTGCTGATGACGACTACGGTAGCACCGCATTCGCGAGCTGCTTTTGCCATGCGATTCAGTCGGCGCGACTTACCCGAGTTCGAGATGAGCACGATAACGTCACCGGGCTTTAGGGTCAATGCAAACCCGATTGCGGTCTCACTAATGGTGCTTGCCATGCAGCGCAGACCCAGCTGCGAAAACTTAAATGTCGCATCGAGCGCGACCGCGTTCGTATTGCCCACGGCGGCGAACTCAATAACGCCGGCATTCTTAAGTGCGTGCACAACTGTGGCCAAGGTGTCGTGATCAATACCGTCGATGGTCGCATTAAGCTCGCTCACCTTGGCGGCGAGGATATTTTTAAGGCTCTGCTCCATGTTGTCGAGCGAGACCTCGTCGGTCAGGCCCTCGTTGCGCTGACTCTCCAAGTCGCGCGCCAACGAAAACTGAAAGCTGCGGAAGCTGCCAAAGCCCAGCTTGCGGCAGAAGCGCGAGACCGTCGCCTCGGACGTGGCAGCGGCGCGCGAGAGCTGGGCGGCCGTCAGACGCGGAGCCTCGGACTGGTGCTCTAGGATATAGTCGACAATGCGCTGCTCGGACTCGCTGTACCCTTTGTGCGTACTAATAAGGGAGAGCGCGCTCTTGCTGCTATCGGTCATGGGTGGCTCCTGGTTGGCATGAAAATCGGACTTGTTTTTCTATGCATAGTATACGGGCATTTTCAATTACAAGATACACCTTGCCGTTTCAAGTGTTGATGGTAAACTTTCATCTACCGTTTACGGTTATGAAAGAACCTTTCACCGGAGAATTGCGCCTTGTCTCTTCTCACGCGGACGGTAGGTTGGTATCTTTCATTTGTGGAAAAGCGCGCAAGGACGCGCGTGTAGGGGAGCGCCTGCGGGCGCAAAACTTAAAAAGGAGGGACACATGGCTAAGTTTGACATCATCGCCGCGACCGGTTGCCCGACCGGCATTGCGCACACCTTCATGGCGAAGGAGGCGCTGGAGAAGGCAGCTGCCGAGCGAGGTCTGACCATTAAGGTTGAGACTCATGGCCAGGTCGGTGTCGAAAACGAGCTCACCAAGAGCGAGATCGCCGGTGCAAAGGCCGTTGTCGTCGCAGCCGATAAGGATGTCCAGGCTGAGCGTTTCGCCGGTAAGCCCATGGTTTCCGTCGGCGTTTCCAAGGCCCTGTCCGTCGAGGCCGCCGGAAAGCTGATCGACCACGCGCTCGCCGCCAAGGGCGACGATACGGTTTCCGCTGCCGCCGATGTCGAGGACGAGGACGAGGTCGAGGAGAAGGAGTCCATCGGCCACGTCATCTACAAGCACCTCATGAATGGCGTCAGCCACATGCTGGTCTTCGTCGTCGCCGGTGGTGTTCTGACCGCCGTTTCGTTCCTGTGGGGCATCACGTCCTTCGATTCGACGGCTGCCGACTACAACAGCTTTGCCGCGATGCTCAAGATTATCGGCGGTATCGCCATGAACCTCATGGTTCCGGTGCTCTCCGCCTACATCGCCGAGTCCATCGGCAAGCGTCCGGCGCTCGTCCCCGGCTTTGTTGCCGGCATGATCGCCATCCAGGGTCTGCCCGTTAACGCCGATACCGGCATGATCGACGCTGGTGGCGCCGGCGTGGGCTTCGGCTTCCTGGGCGGCATCGTCGGCGGCTTCCTCGCCGGCTATGTCATTCTGCTGCTCGAGAAGGTCTTTGCCGGTCTGCCCAAGAACTTGGACGGCCTTAAGGCTATCTTCCTGTACCCGTTGTTCTCGACCGCCATCGTCGGTCTGGTCATGCTCGGCATCTCCGGCCCCATGGCTGCCATAAACACCGCCATGATGGACTTCCTCAAGGGTCTGTCCGCCTCTGGCGCCGTTGTCCTGGGTCTTGCCATCGGCTGCATGTGCGCCTTTGACATGGGTGGCCCGGTCAACAAGGCTGCTTACGTCACCGGTACCGCTATGCTTACCGAGGCCTTGGCCGCCGGTGTTGGCACCGACACCTACAACTTCGGCACCAACTTCATGGCTGCCGTCTCCGCCGCTTGCATCGTTCCGCCGCTGATCACCACCTTCGCCGTCGTCGTCGGCAAGAAGTACTTCAGCCAGGAGGATCATGACGCCGGTGTCGTCAACCTCATTCTTGGTTGCACCCATATCACCGAGGGCGCCATTCCGTTTATGACCAAGAACATCTGGCCCGTCATGCCCATCATGATGCTCGGTTCCTCTATCGCTTCGATCCTGACCATTATGTTCAACGTTCACGATCCGGCGCCCCACGGTGGCTTCCTGGTCCTGCCCGTTGTCGAGAACGGTCCGCTGTGGGTCCTCGCGATCCTCATCGGCGCTGTGGTCGGTGGCATCCTGTTCGTGGCCTTCAAGAAGTACGACTTCGAGAAGAATCAGAAGGCCACTCCTGCTGCTTCCGCTGCCAAGTCTGTTGAGGCCCCCAAAGCCGCTGCTGTCGAGGCCCCCAAGGCCGAGGCTGCTGACTTCGTGAAGGTCGAGAACGTCTTTGTCGCCGAGGACTTCGCTTCTCGTGACGAGGCCCTGAGCTTTGTATCCAACCAGGCCGTCAAAGCCGGTATCGCCGGCGACGCCGACGCCGTGATGAACGCCTTCCTTGCCCGCGAGGCAGAGGGCACCACGGGCATGATGGAGGGCTTCGCCATCCCGCATGCCAAGTCCGACGCCATTACCGAGGCTGCCGTTATCGTCGTCAAGGACGACTCTGGCGTGACCGGTTGGGATACCATGGACGGCGCTCCCGTCAACGTGGCCATCGCCCTGCTCATCCCGGGTGCACAGGCTGGCACCACGCACCTCAAGATCCTGTCCAAAGTCGCCGAGGCGCTCATGGACGAGGACTTCCGTGCCACCGTCAAGGGTTCCACCGACGCCGCCGAGATCGCCAAGACGATCAACGCCCGCCTGGTCTAGCCCCACAGACAGCGGTTTCAATCGCCCCCTGTAGCAAAGGCGGAGCCCCTCTCCAGGGCCTTCGCCTTTTTCTGTCCCTCCCATAAGTTGCGGTGAAATAGGGACTGTTTAAACGATTCAACCCAGAATTCAGTCCCTATTTCACCGCAACTTACAGAAGGGTATAGATAGACGCCATCAAATAGATTAACCAGGCGCACATGAAATCAGCCAGAATTCCGTTCGCACGATATTGCTGCGGAAACGACATCTGTCCAACAATTCGTGCGAAACATAATGAAAAACCGTTTGATGTGAGTTAATATAAACAACGTCGTGAATCTGACTCCTGTCGCATGCATGACAGGGGTTAAACACAAAAAAGGAGTCAATTATGGTTTCTGAGAAGGCTACTCTCGTCAATCCGCAGGGTCTTCACATGCGTCCGGCTGGCCTCTTCGCCTCCACCATGGGCAAGTATGCCTGCGACGTGACGGTCGTCACCCCCGAGAAGGAGGTCAACGGCAAGTCCCCGATGGCCCTCATGGCCGCTGGTATCCCCTGTGGCACCGAGGTCGAGGTCAAGTGCGACGGCGCCGACGAGGCCGAGGCTCTGGCTGCTGCCATCGAGCTCATCAAGAGCGGTCTTGGCGAGTAGAACTCAAACGGGTCGCATGTTGAACAATTAAGTTCATACTTGGGGGCGCAGTGACCTGTATCAAGGTAGCTGCGCTCTTTTGTCATGGATATGGCAAAACGCTTTATCACATGGCACGGAGAGAGGAATGGGAATGTATCAGGGAGTCAACGCATCCGAGGGCATCGGTATCGGCACCGTCATGGTCGCCGTCGATCCCGACTTGACGTTTGAACCGCACGAGGTCGCTGATTCGGCAGCAGAGAAGGAGCGCTATCAGACCGCTCTTTCGGTCTTCTGCGAGAAGACACAGGCTCAGGCCGACCACATGAAGGAGACGGTGGGCGAGGCCGAGGCCGAGATCATGAGCGGACACATCGTCCTGGCTCAGGACCCGGGCATGACCGACGCCATCAACGCCGCCATTGACGGCGGCACCTGCGCCGAGCAGGCGCTCATGGACACCTCGACCATGTTCGAGAACATGTTCCTGTCCATGGACGACGAGATGTTCCGTCTGCGCGCGGCCGACATCGCCGACATCCGCACCGGTATTCTGGCCGAGCTGCTGGGCAAGGAGGTCGTCGACCTCTCCGTCCTGCCCGAGAACACCGTCGTTGTCGTGCACGACCTTACGCCGTCCATGACCGCCACGATCGATAAGGCCCACGTTGCCGGTATCGTAACCGAGACCGGTGGCCGCACGTCGCACTCCGCGATCATCGCGCGTGCCCTCGAGATCCCGGCTGTCCTTTCGGTTGCCAACAGCTGCACCGCTCTGCGCAACGGCATGACCGTTGTCGTCGACGGCGGCAAGGGTATCGTCGAGGCCGATCCCGACGAGGAGACGCTCGCTGCCTACACCGCCAAGGCCGAGGCCTTCGCTGCCGAGAAGGCAGCCCTCGAGGCCTTCCGCGGCAAGCCTTCTGTGACTGCCGATGGCATCAAGAAGATCATCGCCTGCAACATCGGTAACCCCGATGACGTGCCCAACGCGCTCGATCACGACGCCGAGGCTATCGGTCTGTTCCGCTCCGAGTTCCTGTTCATGGACTCTGCTGAGCTTCCTTCCGAGGAGGAGCAGTTTAACGCCTACCGCAAGGTCGCTACCGCGCTCAAGGGCGCTCCGGTCATCATCCGCACGCTCGATGTGGGCGGCGACAAGGAGATCCCGTACCTGCACATGGTCAAGGAAGACAACCCCTTCATGGGCTTCCGCGCCGTGCGTTACTGCCTGGCCAACCCCGACCAGTACAAGGTTCAGCTTCGTGCCCTGCTGCGCGCCAGCGCCTTCGGTGACGTCAAGATCATGATCCCGCTCGTCACCTGTGTCGAGGAGGTCGTGGCCGTCAAGGAGCTCGTCGAGCAGTGCAAGGCCGAGCTGACCGAAGAGGGCCGCAAGTTCAATGAGAACATCGAGGTCGGCATCATGGTCGAGACGCCTGCCGCCTCGCTGCTCGCTGACCGTCTGGCCGAGGTCGCCGACTTCTTCTCCATCGGCACCAACGACCTGATCGGCTACACCATGTGCGCCGACCGTGGCAACGACACCATCTCCAACCTGTACCAGGTGTACTATCCCGCCGTGCTCCGCTCGCTCAAGAACATCATCGAGAGCGGCGTGAAGGCTGGCATCATGGTCGGCATGTGCGGCGAGGCCGCTGCCGATCCGCTGCTTGAGCCGCTGCTGATCAGCTGGGGCCTGGAGGAGTTCTCGATGAGCGCTCCGTCCATCCTGCGCGCCCGCAAGACCATCAGCCAGTGGACCAAGGCCGAGTGCGACGAGCTCGCCGAGAAGGCGCTCGCCTGCAATACTGCCGCCGAGGTCAAGGCGCTGCTCGAGTCCGCAGCTCGTTAATTTGGTATCAGAGGTAACCGCGTGGTTGGAATGGGCCGGCCACGCGGCCCTCACATATACAGGGGGTACTGTAAATGTTCTACACGCTAACCGCTAACCCGGCTGTCGACATGACGGTTTCGAGCTCTCCGCTCGAGCCCGACGAGAACGTCCGCACCGGCTCGGCCAGCTACACGGCCAACGGCAAGGGCCTCGACGTGTCCTTCGCCTTTAAGAAGATGGGCGTCGACACCGTCGCGCTCGGCTTCTTCGCGGGCTTCACGGGCAAGTTCATCGTCGAGGAGGTCATGAACCTGGGCTGCCTGTGCCGCCCGGTCTGGACTGACGGCATCACGCGTATCAACACCTACGTCAACGATGGCCAGCACGAGTACGGCATCCTCAACCCCGGTGCTCCTATTACGCCGCAGCATCAGGAGGAGCTCTACAACATCCTGGACACCGCGGGCGACCTTGAGTGCCTGATCGTCTCCGGTTCCGTGCCTCCCAAAGCTACGCCCGACTTCCTGGCTCAGGTCATGGAGCACGCTCAGGCTCGTGGCGCCGACGTCGTCCTGGACCTGTCCTCCGACAAGCTCAAGGAGCTCGCTCACAAGAAGCCGCTGCTCATCAAGCCGAACCATCACGAGATGAAGGCCATCTTCGGCGTGCCGGTCGACACCGACGACGAGGTTCGCGTTGCCATGAAGCTCGCCCACGACGCCGGCGTCCAGAACGTTCTGCTCCCCCGTGGTAGCCGCGGCGACGCTTACTTCTCTAACGGCGAAGACATCTGGTACGCCAAGCGTGAGTTCAACATCAAGCTGGTCTCTTCCGTCTGCGCCGGCGACTGCACCCTCGCTGCGTTCCTGCACAAGTGGTACAGGGATCGCGACAACGTCGAGGAGGCCATGAAGCTCGCTATGGCCACCGGCGCCAACGTTGCCGAGTCCGTGGGCATTGGCGACTTCGGTCACGTTGACGAGTACAGCAAGCGCGTTGCCGTCCGAAAGCTCGACCGCAAGTAAGCGAAACGCGATAGCATCGTGTCCATGTGGCGCCCTGGCTTCGGTCGGGGCGCCATTTTTTTTCGTGGGAAAAGTGAGATGAAACCGCCCTTCACCGCTTCCACACCGTTCGCCGAGTTGGTGTAGCCTTTTGCCGAAGTGTGGAATATACTTTCATTAGTACGTTGCTTCGTGAAAGGAACATTCATGATTTACACGCTCACTGCAAATCCCGCTATTGACTACAACATTTCCTGCGATGGCCTGTCCGCCAATACCGTTACGCGCACCCGTAACGCGGTCTACACTCCCAACGGCAAGGGTCTCAACGTCTCGTTTACGCTCGACCACTACGGTGTCGACACCACGATCTTGGGCTTCTTCGCCGGTTTCTCGGGTGAGTTCATCGTTCAGGGCGCTGAGGCCCTTGGCGTGCCCGTCAAGCCCGTGTGGACTGACGGTATCACGCGTGTCAACGTGTTCCTCAACGCCGGTCCCGATACCGAGTACAACATGGTCAATGCCGGTGCCGCCATTAACGAAGCCAACGAGCAGGAGATGTTTGAGCTCATCGATTCGCTTGACGACATGACCTGCCTGGTTATCAGCGGCTCGCTGCCCCCCAACACCTCCGAGGGCTTCCTGGCCGAGGTCCTGCGTCGCGTGAAGGCGAAAGGCGCTGAGTTCGTGCTCGATATCTCGAGCCATCAGCTGGCCGACCTCATTGCTATGGAGCCGTTGCTCATTAAGCCCAACGACGACGAGCTGCTCGACATCTTCGGCATTAAGGTGAGCGGTGGCGACGATGAGTCCGTTAAGAGTGCAATGGCCGAGCTGCATGCTAAGGGCGCCAAGAACGTGCTGCTGACCCTTGGTGGCGACGGCGCGTACTTCTCCAATGGCGAGCACATCTGGTTTGCCAACCGCACCTTTGAGGTTAAGGTGCTGTCGACCGTCTGCGCCGGCGATTCCTCGCTCGCTGCCTTCTTGTCCGTGTGGCACGACGCCCCCGAGCGCGTCGAGGATGCCCTGCGCCTTTCGATGGCCACCGGTGCCAACGTGGTCGAGTGCGCGGGCTTGGGCGATTTTGCCAAGGTGGACGAATACAAGAAGCACATCGAAGTTCGTCAGGTCTGCTAGCCGCATCGAATAATCGTTGCCGAACACCCGCTTTGGATTTCCAGGGCGGGTGTTTTTTGCGCACTGAACGTATGTGGCGTCTGCTGTCTCGTTTTATCGATTCGAAGACGCGATTGCGTGTGCGCGCTTTCTCGTTTCTTGTTAGACTTCTTGAGAACCATCGATTAACGCTCGCAAGTGCAGGAGGCCATAGGCATGTGCAATGTTTCGCTCAACGGTACGCAGCCGACCGATGCCTCCATTCGTGTCTTGCGTGCGCTCGAGGCGGCCGGTCTTGAGGCTTGGTACGTTGGCGGTTGGGTACGTGATGCCCTGATGGGGCGCCCCAGCCACGATGTTGACATGTGCTGCAGCGGCCTGTGGCAGGAGTCCAAAGCGGCGCTCGAGGCCGCCGGCATTGGAGTAGCTGAGTCGGGTATTAAATTTGGCGGCATCACGGCTATTTGCGATGGCGAGCGCATTGAGGTCACCACGTACCGCCTGGACGGCTTTTACACCGATGGTCGCCATCCCCAGAGTGTGGAGCGTGCGGCGTCGCTTGAGGACGATCTGGCGCGCCGCGACTTTACCGTTAACGCTATGGCCTGGCATCCTCAGCGCGGTCTCGTCGACCGCTACGATGGCCAGGGCGATCTGAAGCGCAAGCTCATCCGCGCTGTTGGAGATCCCAAGCGTCGTTTTAACGAGGACGCCCTGCGCATGCTGCGCGCGGTGCGTTTTGCCTGCCGCCTGGATTTTATGATCGAGCCTAAGACCAAACAGGCGCTTGCCGTGTGCGCTCCGCTGCTCGATGCCGTGGCACGCGAGCGCGTGGGTATTGAGCTCGAGGGCATCCTTTCGACCGGCCACGGGGGAGATGCGATGATGCGCTACCCCGAGCTTATTTGCGCCGCTGTGCCCGAGCTTGCGCTGGCTCGTGGGTTTGACCAGCGCAGTGTCTATCATGCGTTTAACGTCTACGAGCATATCGCCCGCGTGCTGACGGTGGCCGGGGAGCTGGCGCTGTGCGATGACGTCGCGCCTTCGTCGAGCCTTATGTGGGCGGCGTTTTTGCATGACGTTTCCAAGCCCGAGTGCTTTACGGTCGATCATGCGGGTAGCGGCCACTTTTACGGTCATCCCGAGCTCGGCGCCAAGAAGGCGCGTGTCATCATGGATCGCCTGGCGCTTGCGCACGATTTGGTGCGCGACGTGTGCCTGCTGATCAAATACCATGACAAGCCGCTGCGTCCCGAGCGATCCTGCCTGCTCAATATGATGCGCGCGCTTTCGGGCGAGGGTGTCGATACGCCGCGTCTGATGGACGAGCTCATGGACCTTAAGCGTGCCGATACGCTCGGCAAGGCGCCCTCGTGCTTCTACTACGTCGAGACGATCGAGGAGATGCGCGTGCTGGCTCGCGAGTTGCTGGCGGCGGGGGAGCCCTATAGGCTCAAGATGCTTGCCATCAATGGCGGCGACTTGATTCGCGCCGGCGTCAAGCCAGGGCCGGAACTGGGACAACTGCTCAACGCCGCCCTCGACGCCGTGATCGAGGACAACATTCCCAATACTCAAGAAGCCCTCCTGGCCCACCTCAACCTTGGGTAGTTATTTTGGGACGGGGCTTTTTTAGCTACCCATGCCAAAATCACGAGCGGTTCGACCGATTGAAAGCAGTGGTAGCTAAAAAGCCCCGTCCCAAAATAACTACCCGGTTGACCTGCGCGTTCCATAACCTGCCGACAATTTTTGGCAATTTGGAATTTCTTCTTGCGCTTGCGTTTTTTGTCCCGTAATATATTTCCTTGCAGCACGGCAGTGTAGATGTCTTGTGGCCCGTTCGTCTAGCGGTTTAGGACGCCGCCCTCTCAAGGCGGAGATCACCAGTTCGAATCTGGTACGGGCTACCATGAATCTGAAACCCGAACTTCCTATGGAAGTTCGGGTTTTTATTTCCGGGCAAACCATCTGCAATTCCCATTTGGCCCATAGCTTTACGTTCTGCTTGTGGCCCTTGCGGGTACAATATGCAAGATATTTGGACGGTCAGAAGGAGCCTCATGACGGAGTCCTCTCAGCACACATCTAAGCCCCAGGTCGAGGTTGAGGCCTCGGGCGGCGATGACAACAAGGGTGCACGTCGCGGTGCCATTTTTATCGGCGTCGTGCTGGTTGGCTATATCGGTTATCTGATTGCGACCGGTCAGATGGGACAGTTCTGGGCTGCCATGTCGAGCGTCCAAGCACCGTGGCTCGTTGCTGCATGCTTTTGCATGTTTCTGTACCTGTTCTTTGGCATCGTTGCCTATGCGATCGCCGTCTGGCTCGATCCCAATTCGCCCGTCGGCATTCGCGACCTGATCTCGGTCGAGGCGAGCGGTATCTTCTTTGGCAACCTGACGCCCATGATGATGGGCTCCACGCCTGCCCAGATCTACCGCCTGACCAAGGCAGGCCAAAACGTCGGCGAGGCCGGTGCCACGCAGTTCACGCGCTTTATCGTGTATCAGTTTGGCCTCGTTGCCTGGGGCGCTATTCTGCTGCTTGCCCGCATGCCGTTTTTCGCCGAGCGCTATGGCGACATGACGCTGCTGTGTGTCTTTAGCTTTGGCGGTCACTGCTGCATTCTGCTTGGCATCTTTGCCGTCGCGCTCATGCCCAAGACCGTCACGCGCGTCGCGCACTGCATCATCAATTGGCTCGAGCGAATGGGCGTCTCGGCCACCAAGATCGAGGGCTGGCGTACGTTTGTCGACGGCGAAATCTACTCGTTCTCCGAGAAATTCAAGCTTTCGGCCGGCCATTTTTCGTCTATGCTGCTCACGGTGATCATCACCATGTTGCAGCTCGCGTTTTTCTACCTCGTGCCGTATTTCCTGATGCTTGCCTTTGGCCACCACGAAGTCGATTTTTTCTCGGTCATGGCCGCGAGCGCCTTCGTTCAACTCCTGAGCTCCGCTGTTCCCCTGCCCGGTGGCACCGGCGGTGCCGAGGGCGGCTTCGCGCTGTTCCTGGGTCATTTCTTTGGATCGGCGTCGACCGCCGGTTATCTGCTGTGGCGTCTCATTACGTTTATCGCGCCGACTATTCTGGCCGCGCCCCTGCTGGGCCTTAAGAGCGCTCACAATGAGAGTATCCATGCACGCTGGGATCGCGTGATGCGCAAGCTCGGACGAACGCCTCAGACGTCCTCTAACCCTGCAAAGCCTCATCCTGTGAATGCGGTTACCGTGGATCCCAATCAGCATGCTCAGAAGGCTTCTGGGGCCGCCAAACCGGCGCATAAGGCCTATGTGCGCCAGACAGGTGACGGCATCCGTGTGTCTCCGGCTGCTTTGAACAAAAAGAAACTCCCTAAGGCGTAATAGTCGGTCGTGCGTTCTTCGTGGCACCGGGCATTTTTGTGCCGGATGGGGGATAATCCTCTTACGTAGATTAACTCTCATCTGTTGATGAATGCTCGCATTCCGAAGGGATACCTCCATGGCCACCAGCAAACCGCGTCTTGACCGCCGTATCGTTCGCAGCCGCAATGCTATCCTTTCTGCGTTTGAGCGCCTGTTGATGGATAGACCGCTTGCCGACATTACGGTGAGCGCCATCGCGCGTGAGGCAAATGTCGACCGCAAGACCTTTTACGTACACTTCGGTACGGTTGACGGCCTGCTCGATGCCATCGCCGTTAATGTGGTGGAGACGATTGTCGACTCGGTCGAGAAAACTCTTGCTTCCATGGACGGCGATACGAATGAGCGTGCCCTTGGAGCGGCAGCAACGTTTTTTAAGACCATCAACGAAGCACTTTGCAATAACCTCGTGCTCAATCGCCAGCTGATCGAAAACATTCCACTCGACGATTTTATGACGCGTTTGCGCGTGCCGCTCGAGCACGAGATTACCGAGCGCGACTTGCTGCCCCACGGCCTCAAGGACGAGATGTTCGACTATTATCTGGCGTTTTTACTTTCGGGCATTATCGGCATTTACCGCACGTGGGCGCTCTCCGATGGCTCGGTGCCCATCGAGCGTATCTCGGAGGTCGCTAATAATTTGACGTTGAACGGACTATCGAGTCTGGAATCTCGCTTGGATTAGGCCTACTGCCGGAATATGTCCCCAAGCAGCCCCTCAATGAGTTGCGGTGAAATAGTGTCTGGTTTTGCTGCTAGAAAGCATATTCAGTCCCTATTTCACCGCAACTCAGGGGGATGTATATGACAAAGAAGGCGCGGGCGCCCAAGGTATTACGGGGCGCCCGCGCCTTTGTGTTTTGTCACATATGGGGTACTAGCAGTTGCTCTTTAGCTTTCGGCCTTGCTGTTCGAACTTATGCATGTCGCTATCGGCCATACCCTGCGTCTCGTCTTCGATACGCTTGGTGTAGAGGGGATCGCTCTGATCGTTCCAAATGCGGTCTGCCACGGGAGCCCAGGCCTCGGCTGCGGCTCGGGTCTTTTCGCGCAATTGCTCGGGTGATTCCTTCTCGACCAGGTCGGTACTCATGGCACCGGTCTCGGCCACCATCTTGGGCAGCACGTCGGGGTTCTCGAGCATAGGACAGGGCTTGAGATAGTTGTCGTTGAACGGCTGGCCCTCGTAGTACTTCATAAAGAGGGGAGAGCGCAGCGCGTCAAGTAGGCTCACGTTGTGGATGTTGGCGTTGGAATAGTGGATGAACACGCATGGCTCCACGTCGCCTGCCGCATTGATGTGCAGATAGCGGCGGCCGCCGGCAATGCAACCGCCGACAAACTCACCGTCATTTTGGAAATCGAGCGTAAAGAGTGGCTTTTTCTCGCGCATTTCGCGGACAAAGTGATACATGCGCTCGCGCTGCTCGGGCGTGGGCATAAGCTGGGAGGTAGCGTTGCGCCCGACCGGCATAAAGTGGAAATACCAGCAGAAGAGTGCTCCCTCTTCGATCATCCAGTCGATATTCTCTTCGGTCGCCACCGTGTCGGCGTTGGCGCTGGTCCAACAGGTCGAAATACCAAACGGCAGATTGCGCTCGCGTAGGAGTTTCATCGCATGCTCGATCTTGGCGTAGGTCCCCTCGCCGCGGCGGGCATCGGTGGTGTGCTCGTTACCCTCGGCACTGATGGCAGGAACAAAGTTGCCCACGCGGATCATGTCATCGCAGAACGCCTCGTCGATAAGCGTTGAGTTGGTAAAGCAGAGGAACACGCAATCCGGGTGCTTTTCGCAGATCTTGATAAGGTCGTGTTTGCGAACGAGCGGCTCACCACCGGTGTAGATGTAGATGTGCGTGCCGAGTGCTTTGCCCTGTGTGATGATAGAGTCGATGTCTTCATACGAGAGATTTTGCTTATAGCCGTACTCGGCTGCCCAGCAGCCCGTGCAATGCAGGTTGCAGGCGCTCGTGGGGTCGAGCAGGATAGCCCACGGAATGTTGCACTGGTACTTTTCGCGGTTATTTTCCTGCTGCGGCCAAGCGAGCAGGTTGCCGTCGACAATAAGCGCCTTGAGCAATTTTGTTCGCATCTTGGAATTGAGACTGAAAACGCGCATGATCAGGTCATACCAATTGCCGCGACTCTTGATGACGTTGGTAAATGCCTCGCGCTGAACGGGAAATACGCGATCGGGGACCAGTTTGTTCACGAGGTCCATGATTTTTTCGATATTGTCTTGCGGATTGTCGTCGAGATAATCGATGAGCTTGTTGAGTGCTACGCGCTCAGCTGACTGTGTAAGCGACATAGGCATTTCCTTTCACGTGCGCTTTGCATGTAATAATACCCATGTGTGGAATTAAATGCACGTAAAGAATCTCTATTGTGTCTATTCAACGAACCAATTTGATTTGGGGTGAATTGTTATGCCCAGACAATCTCTAACGTGCGGTGAAATGGGGACTGAATAGGCCTTTTAACAGCATAAACGGTATCTATTTCACCGCAACACAGAGGGACTGCATTACTACTGGTAGCGCAGGCACTCGACCGGGTCGAGTTTTGCTGCCCGGCGGGCGGGGTAGAAGCCAAAGATGACGCCGATGCCGACGGAGACCGCAAAGGCCAGCAGCACCGTTGCGATCGAAAAACTCGGCGTAATGGTACCGCTGGCACCGAGCTCGCCAAGCACGCCGGAGCCCGCGGCGAACATCGCTAGACCCCAGGCAAGCAGGTAGCCAATCAGGATACCCAGCAGGCCACCGGTGACGCACAGCGCCGAGGACTCGGCCAAAAACTGTGCGGTGATATCGCGACGACTGGCCCCCAGGGCACGGCGAATACCGATCTCGCGGATGCGCTCAGTCACGTTGGTGAGCATCATATTCATAATGCCGATACCGCCGACAAGCAGCGAGATACTGGCGACAGCACCCATGATGAGCGAGAACGCACCCATAAAGGAGTTAAGTGCGTCGATGGCGCTTTTCATAGAGGTTGCCGATACACTGTCGTACTCATCGTCCTTCGCGATGCCCTTCATCGCGCGCACCTTGGACTCAATCGTCTTGCACAGCTCATCCACGTCCGTGCCCTCGGTGGCGAGCGCCGTTACGCTGGGGAAAGAGGGGTTCTCGTCGCCAAAGAGGCCCGAGATGGTCTCGCGCGGCATGTATAGCGTGAACGAGCCCATGGAGTCGTTGCCGCCATCAATCACGCCCACAATCTGCACCTCGCCGTTCGATACCTTGATGGTCTTGCCGAGCGCTTCCTGCTCGTTGCCGTACAGCTGATCCGCGCCTCCACGGCTGATGAGCGCCACGCGTGCGCCAGATTGGGACTCGGCCTGGGTGTAGGTGCGTCCCGCGACGAGCTTGCTGGCGCCCACCGCGTCGAGCATGTCGCTATCGACACCCTGTGCCATGACGGTATAGCTTTTGTCACCGGCCTTGTACTCGGTATAGGCGCTGTCCACGATGCCGATCTGCTCAATTTGCGGCACCAGTTTCCGAAGTTTCTCAATGTCCGACTCGGTGAGCTCTTGCGACGAATAAATCTGCACCATACGCGCGGCGTTGAGGCCCAGGCTGTTGACCAGGCTGTTTTGGATACCGCCGATAAGCGAGGTCATGGCGATGACCGAGGCAATGCCAATGACGATGCCCAGGATGGTGAGCAGGCTTCGTCCCTTATTGGCCTCGAGGGAGTGAAGGGCTTCTTGGATAAGGTCGCGCGTGCTCATGCCATCACTCCTTTCGGCGGGATGATTGGGTCGGAGATTGTGGGCAGGCCATCTACGGCGCTGCGCAGGGTCCGCGGCGCATGTGGTATATACGCGCCGTCGTGAATGCGACCGTCGCGGATGGTCACGGCACGGTCGGCCTCGGCGGCGATGCCGGGGTCGTGCGTGATGAGTATGATGGTCTTGCCGCGTTCCTGGAGTTTGTGGAAGGTCTCCATCACGAGCGCTCCGGTGGCGGAGTCCAGGTTTCCCGTCGGCTCGTCCGCCAGGATGATGGGCGGGTCGTTGACGAGGGCGCGCGCGATGGCGACTCTCTGCATCTGTCCGCCCGAGAGCTCGGAGATGCGGTGGTCCCAGTGGTCGACCGGCAGCGTGACGGCTTGCAGCGCATGGACGGCGCGCATCTCACGCTGAGCCCGCGGCACGTTGGTGTACGACAGCGGCAGCATAACATTTTCGATGACCGATAGGCGCGGCAGCAGGTTAAAGCTCTGAAAGACAAAGCCGATGCTCAGGGCGCGGACTTCGGTGAGCTCGTCATCGTCAAGCTCGGCCACGTTGAGCCCTTGCAGGTAGTAGTTGCCTGCGGTTGGCTTATCAAGGCAACCGAGGATGTTCATGAGCGTCGACTTGCCCGAGCCCGAGGGGCCGGTGATGGCCACGAACTCGCCGGGATTCACTGCCAGGCTAACGTTATGCAGGATATGGGCGCAGCCGGCCTCGCTCTCAAAGATGCGATGCACGTTGCGGATGTCGATGACGGGGCGCATTACATGCCCTCGTCGGCAGACATGCTGCCGGAGTCGCCGCCGTCGGCCGTCATGCCTGTTCCGGAGCTGCCGCCATCTGCCGACACGCCCGAGCCGTTGTCAATCTTGAGGATGTCTCCGTCGCGAAGCTTGGTGACTGGTACATTGGGGTTTATTTCATTGCCCTGGTCATCGTGCTTGACCTGCGTTTTGCCGACCACGGCGTCGTTATCGTTTTGCGTCACGACGGTCACCTTTTCGCGTCGGGTCTTTTTGCCCTCGCCGTCAGTTGCCACATTGACGTAATAGTGTTCGCCGTCCTCGGTCATGAGCGCCATGGTCGGCACCATCACGACGTCATCGAGCTGTTCGGTCACCACCGAGACCTCGGCGGTCATGCCCGGCTTGAGGCGCGCGTCGGGCGCTTCAATCAAAATGTCGACGTTAAAGGTCACGCTGCCGCCGCCACCGTTGGTGGAGTCGGAGTTTGCCACCGAGGCGATGGCTGTGACCGTTCCCTGGCTCACGATATCGGGAAACGCAGGATAGGTGACGTTGGCGCTCTGCCCAACGGCGATTTTGGCGATATCCTTTTCGCCCACCTGCACGGTCACCTTCATCTTGGACAGGTCGGCGATCTGCATGCACTGCTTGCCGCCGCTCGTATCGCTTTCGCCCATGATCATGCCGCTTGTTACCGTGGCGCCCACCTTGGCGTTGAGCTCCACGATGCTGCCCGAGCTCGGCGCCGTAACCGTGCGCCCGGCGGCCTTGGCGTTCGCCTGATCGAGGTTTGCCTGGGCTGATGCGAGGCTGCGCTGTGCGGCCGATACGGTGTTCGTGTCGGCGGACGCAGCGGAGGCGCCTGCCGCTGCGGCGGAAGCTCCATCGACGTCCGTCGTTGGGGTGGCCTGCGCGGCAGCGACGGCTTTCTTCGCGTTGGCGAGGTCTTCCTGAGCGGCTGCAACTGCACGCTGCGCCTCGGCAACGTTGCGATCGAGCTCGTCGTTCTTAATGGTCATAAGCACGTCGCCCTCGTTGACGGATTGGCCCGGCTGAACGTTGATCGAATCGACCGTGCCGTCGACAGAAGGCGAGACCACTGAGGACGAAATAGGCTTGAGCTGGCCTTTCGCCTCGACGGTCGTGGTAAACGTGCCCTCAGTCACCTTATCGGTCACAGGCCCGCTGGCGCCCTGCGGCTGCGCATTGATAACCAGGGTTGCAACAATGGCAATGAGCGCGATGGCACCCACGACGCCGGCGGCAATACCGCGGCGAATCAGCTTTTTGCGTCGGCGCTCGGCACGTTTTGCCTTGAGCTTGGCATACGCCTCTTCATCGGAAATCTCGGCCATATCGTTCGGGCGGTCGTATTGCGAATCGGCATGCGCGTTTGTAATCAGAGGAATCGTTTCGGTGGCACCTTCGGGCGCGCGTTCGGTATCATCCGGGTCCGGGGTGATCGTGGGGACATTTGGCATAGCGTCTCCTTTATAGAAAGAACTTCGATAAGTATATACGCCCACCGGTTGGGGCGGGCGCATAGGACGGTTTCTTTCGGAACTGTTAGATTGGTCGCAGCAGTTCCACGTTGTATGAATGCGCGCGTTGCACTACGAGTGGACAACCACGCACAGGCCGACTTTGATGCAGTCGTGAAGTGCTTTGGCGTCGGCCAGGCGCAGGTTGATGCAACCGTGGCTGCCACACCACTTGTACGACTCGGCGTTATCGAAGCTCTTGTCGTTTTGCCAGGTGGCGTCGTGGAAGCCGATCATGTTGCCCTCGAACGGCATCCAGTAGCTCACCGGGCTCTCGTATTTGGGCTTTCCGGTCGCGGGGTCTTTGGCACCGATGAGCGTGCTTGCGCCGTCGTTGCTGTTGATCTGCCATACGCCCTCCGGGGTGGCGTCCTCGCCGGGCAGGCCCGAGATAAAGTTGGCCTCCCACACGATATTGCCGTTCTCGTCGTAGTAGCGCGCGTGCTGCTCGGACAGGTCGACGTCGATATAGGCCTTCCAATCGGGCTCGCCCTTGGCGGTGAACGTGTCGGCCTTCTTTGAGTACGAAATTTCGATATCGCCGGTCTGCTTGTTATTGATAGCGTCCTCGACCTGCTTGGCGAGCGCGTCGGTGTCGATGGACCAGCCAAAGTCGCCGCCCTCGACAGCGCACTGCTTGCCGTCGGCGCGTGTCCACCAGCGGGTGGAGCCCACGGTGTTAAAGCCGTTGGCGAACTCGGCGGCCCAGCTGCTGATCTGCGACGTGTCGAGTGTGGGCTTGGCCGGATCGGCAAAGCTGGTCCACTGCAGCACCGAGCTGCCGTCCACCTTGCCGGCATCATTGCCGTTGAGCTTAAGGGTCACGTTGACGCCCAGGAAGTTGTTGGCGGCATCGCATGCAGCCTGAATCTGGTCGTCGGTGAGGGTGCCGTTGAGCGGTTCGTAGGCGTCGTTGCCGATCTTGGTGATATCGACGTTCTCGGCGAGTGACGCGAGCTCGATCTCGGCATATTTGATGACATGCTCGCGGTTGAGCTTCTCGTTGGATCGGGCCTTCTCGACGGTGAACTTGCCGGCTTTCTCGTCATAGGAGCTGGTGGCCTCGAAGGTGCCCGAGCGGCCCTCATTGAACTCGTCGATGGCGCCGCCCAGGTCCTCCTCAAACTGCTTTTGGTTAAAGGCATCGGAGAGCATGGACAGGTCGACGTCCTGTTTCAAGTCGATCGAGCCATTCTTGGTGGCGCTATCGGTTTTTCCGCCGAGCGACGCGATGAGGCGCGATGGCCACAGCAGCGGCTCGTTTTTGCCGATAATCTCGTGGGCGGCTTTCTCGCCATCGACGATGGGATCGTTGGACTCGGGTTGGTAGGTCCAGCTAAAGTTATCGCCCGACACGGTGAGCTTGTAGTGCTTCCATGCCGAGTTGACCTTGGTGGCTGCCGAAGATGCGTTAGAGAGCGAGATGTCGACGCCGGCGATGGTGGTGTTGGGGTAAGCGACCTGCGAGAACGCCACGACGCCTACGATGTAGACGATCGCGACGAGGCCGAGGACGACAAAGAGGGCCGTCTTTCCGCCCGACGTGCCGCTTTTGTTGGTGCGCTTGTCCGCGGGTCCGCGATTGTTTGCCGCGCGAGTGTGCGAAGGGCCCTGCGTGGGGGCGCCACCTTGTGCGGGACGCTGCTGATGTTGTTGATGCGGCTGGTATTGATGCTGATTCGGGCGTTGAGAGGCACTGGACGGGCCGTGTTGTTGGCTGCGAACCGGTGCGATGGGGCGCGGCGATTGGACGCCGCCAGTATGCCTACTGGGCTGTTGCGGATCGGGAATCATGTTGCTGCGGTCGATTTGCGACATCGTATATATTTCCTTCGAGTTTCGCCTTACGGCTCATCGTGTTTTAACTGGGCTTGCATTATAGCGATTAGCCTGTTGTTTGTGGTGCGGAAACAGTATCGGTTTGGAGAAGTCTACCTATCCGCATACGCCGCATTTGGCGCAGGCAGAAAGCGCGGCCGGGGCTTGAGCGATACCGCCCTTGGCCGTCTCGCGCAGGGTTGCCGGCAGGGCGTGGCCCACCGAGAGCATCACATGCGCCATCTGGTCAAACGGCACCAGGCTCTTAATGCCGGCGAGCGCGAGCTGGGCCGAGCTGAAGGCCGCGGCCACGCCGATGGCATTGCGGTTTTGGCACGGCACCTCGACCAGTCCGCCCACGGGGTCGCAAACGAGGCCAAGCAGATTGCTCAGCGCGATGGAACTGGCGTCGAGTGCCTGCTCGGGGGTGCCGCCGAGCATCTGCACCAGCGCGGCGGCGGCCATGGCGGCGGCACTTCCCACCTCGGCCTGGCAGCCGCCCTCGGCGCCGGCGACACAGGCGCTCGTGGTGAGGTTGAGGCCGATGGCGGCGGCACAGTAGAGAGCGTCCATGACCTGCTCGTCATCGAGCTGCAGGTGCTCGGCCAGCGCCAGCACGCAGCCGGGCACGACGCCTGCGGAGCCCGCCGTAGGGGCGGCAACGATCACGCCCATGGTGGCGGAGCGCTCGAGTACGGCCATGGCACGGGCCACGGCTTCGGTCTGGACGGCACCCATCAGGCTTGCGCTCAAATCGTTGCGGCCGGTGGCATCGACGAGTTTGGCCTCGCCGCCGATAAGTCCGCCGAGTGATCGCTGCGGATTGGCGATGGGGGTCGTGGTCTCCTCGCGCATGACGTCGAGCACGCGGCGCATGGCGGCGACGGCGTGGGCCTCGCCGGTCAGACGCGCCTCGCGCACGGCCATGACGGCGCCGATGTTGAGGCCGAGTTCGGCGCAGGCGTCGAGCAACTGTTCGCCGTCATCGAAGATCTCCTTGGCCGAGACGCCGGGTGAGAGCGATGATGCCGAGCCGGGGAGCTCAATAAAGGTGGCGTAGTCGACGTTGTCGAGTTTACGCAGCATGGGAATGACGGTGTCGTCGGGCGTGCCGTCGGTCTCAAAGACGGAGTAGGCCTGGCCGCCCACCTCGGTGCGGTAGGTGCGGCAGAAGGCGATGTTCACGTGTGCGCAGGCGAGCAGGTTCGTGAGCGCGGCGAGTACGCCGGGGACGTCGTGGTGCGCCACGAAGAGCGTGGAGTACATGCCCGAGATGTCGACGCCGACGCCGTTGATGCGGCTGATGCGCATCTTGCCGCCGCCTAGGCTCTCGCCGCGCACCTGCGCTGTGGCGCCCGTGTCATCGACCATGTCGATGTCGACGGTGTTGGGGTGGATGGAGGCGTCGTCGCCCTTGATGTCAAAGTGATAATCGAGGCCCTGCTCGCGTGCGAGGTCGAAGGCCTGCTTGATATTCTCGTCGTCGGTGTCGAGGCCCAAGATGCCCGCGACGAGCGCACGGTCGGTGCCGTGGCCGCGGTAGGTGTGGGCAAAGGAATTCCATAGGCCAAAGGTAACCTTGATGATGCGGCCCTCGAGCAGGCTGGCGGCCACCTGTGCGCACCGCAGGGCGCCGGCGGTATGCGATGAGCTGGGACCGACCATGACGGGCCCCAAGATCTCGAATGCCGAGGTCGTAGCTAGTGTTTGCGGCTTGCCTGCCATGGCTGCTCCTTTGCCTTGTCTCGTCGTCCCGAGGGGCGGGGCATACTCTGTCCCACCGTTCCGAGGGCTTTGGTATTTGATCGCCTGCTCGGGCAGTCCTGCTCGCACGGAGGCCACATTACGTGGCCTCCGGCTCGTGCGGAACTCGCGATCGACCTTATGCCCCGCCCCTCGGGACTTAGGATACATGGTAGAGGCGCGTGTGCTGCAAAATTCATTAGCCAGCGACGTGTCTTACCTTGCATATCGAAACATCTTCACCACCGTATTAATAAAAAAGAAGTACCGGTTGGGGCCGGTACTTCTTTTGGTGCATCGATGTGTGGTTGCAGCTTTTGCCGTAAGCTTACAGGCCGCAGGCTGCTCTGAGTTCTTCGACTCGGTCGGTCTTCTCCCAGGTGAAGTCGGCGTCTTCGCGGCCAAAGTGGCCGTAGGCTGCCGTCTTCTCAAAGATCGGTCGACGCAGGTCCAGGTCGCGGATGATTGCACCCGGGCGCAGGTCGAAGGTCTTCTCGACGGCCTCGACGATCTTGTCCTCGGCAACATGCGCGGTACCGAAGGTGTCGACCATGATAGACAGCGGCTTGGAAACGCCGATGGCGTAGGCCAGCTCGACTTCGCAGCGGTCGGCCAGGCCGGCAGCCACAACGTTCTTGGCGACCCAGCGCGCGGCGTATGCGGCGGAGCGGTCAACCTTGGTGCAGTCCTTGCCGCTAAAGGCGCCGCCGCCGTGACGGCCGTAACCGCCGTAGGTGTCGACGATGATCTTACGGCCGGTGAGGCCCGTGTCGCCCATGGGGCCGCCAACGACAAAGCGACCGGTGGGGTTCACATAGATGTCGGCGTTGTCCCACGGCATGTTCTCGGCGGCCATGACGGGAGTGATGACGTGCTCGATGAGGTCGGCCTTGATCTTGCCCATGTCCTCGATCTCGGCGGCGTGCTGCGTGGAGATGACGATGGTCGTGACCTCGACGGGCTTGCCGTCCTCGTAGCGCACCGTGACCTGGGTCTTGCCGTCGGGGCGCAGGTAGGGCAGGGTTCCGTCGTGGCGCACGGCAGCCAGGCGCTCGGCCAGGCGGCTCGCCAGGTAGTGCGGCATAGGCATGAGGGTCTTGGTCTCGTTGGAGGCATAGCCAAACATCATGCCCTGGTCGCCGGCGCCGATCAGGTCGATGGGGTCGGTGGTGGCGCCGGTCTGGGTCTCGAAAGACTCGTCGACGCCCTGGGCGATATCGGGCGACTGCTCGTGGATGAGGTTCATGACGCCACAGGTATCGCAGTCAAAACCGAACTTTGCGCGGTTGTAGCCAATGCGGCGGATAACGCCACGGGCAATCTCCTGTACGTCGACGTAGGCCTGGGTGCGGATCTCGCCGGCAACGATGACGGTACCGGTGGTCACAAGGGTCTCGCAGGCGCAGCGGACGTTCTCAACGTCGGCGGGCACGCCGTTGGGCGCAATGTAGCCCTGCTCCTGCAGCTCTATTTCTTTAGCGAGGATTGCGTCGAGGACGGCATCGCTGATCTGGTCGGCGATCTTATCGGGATGACCTTCGGTCACTGACTCCGACGTAAATACAAAGGACCCGTGTTGGGGTGGGATGGAACGAAGTTCTTCTGGCATGATAGCCCCTTTCATAATACGTGTCCCGGCGACCGTTACCATTCCGCCGAGCTCTCTATGCAGGGGCACATCATAGCGCGAAAACCAAACATTCACACCCTTTCCGCACCTACTCATTGGGGACAGACTTAAATGACCAGCCTTACTCATTGGGGACAGACTTAAATGAATGCAGCACTTGGGGACACTCCTGTTCGGCCAGCTCCGAAGAGTGTCCCCAACGACTGGTCATTTAAGTCTGTCCCCAACGAGCAGGTCGGTGCCCTTTGTGCGGAGGTTGCTTTGTTGCTTTATACTGATGCGGTTAGACATCCATCCTGCAATCGAGGAGATTTCCATGGCATCAGACGTTCGCGTCCGCTTTGCACCCTCACCCACGGGCAAGCTGCACATCGGCGGCGCCCGCACCGCTATCTATAACTGGGCTTTCGCCCGTGCAAACGGCGGCACGTTCATCCTGCGCATCGACGACACCGACCCCACCCGTTCCACCGACGAGAACACGCAGATCATTCTGCGCGCCATGCGTTGGCTGGGCTTGGACTGGGACGAGGGCCCCGAGGTGGGCGGCGACTATGGCCCCTACGCCCAGACTGAGCGCCTGGACCTGTACAAGCAGGCCGCCCAGAAGCTCTGGGACGAGGGCAAGGCCTATCCCTGCTTCTGCACCAAGGAGCAGCTCGACGCCGATCGCAAGGCCGCACAGGAGCGCAAGGACCCCTTCCAGGGCTATCAGCGCCGCTGCCGCGATCTCGATCCCGAGGAGGCACGCCGCCGCATCGAGGCCGGCGAGCCCTATGTCCTGCGCATCAAAGTGCCCGAGGACCGTGGCGACGTCGTCATCCACGACGCCGTCCACGGCGAGGTGACCTTCGATGCCAAGGAGCTCGACGACTTCGTCATCTTCCGCTCCGATGGCACGCCTACGTATAACTTCGCGACCGTCGTCGATGACGCCATGATGAAGATCACCCACGTTATCCGCGGCGACGACCATCTGTCCAACACCCCGCGCCAGGTCATGGTCTACGAGGCCCTCGGCGCGCCCGTGCCCACGTTCGCCCACATCTCCATGATCTTGGGTGCCGACGGCAAAAAACTCTCCAAGCGCCACGGCGCTACCTCGGTGGAGGAGTACCGCGACGCCGGTTACCTGTCCGACGCCTTCGTCAACTATCTGGCGCTGCTCGGCTGGTCGCTCGACGGCGAGACCACGATCATCCCGCGCGATGTCCTGGCCAGCAAGTTCTCGCTCGACCGCATTTCCAAGAACCCGGCGACCTTCGACCCCAAGAAGCTCGACTGGGTCAATGCCGAGTACATCAACGGCATGTCCGACGCTCAGTTTGCCGACGAGATCATGGTCCCCGAGCTGCACGAGGCGGGTCTCATCGAGGGTAATGTCGAGTACGGCGAGGATTGGATCGATGCGCTCGCTTCCATCGTCAAGCCGCGCACCAAGATGCCGGCTGATGTCGTGACCGTCGCCGCTCCCATCTTTGCTACGGCCGAGACGCTCGAGTATGATGAGAAGTCTGTCAACAAGGGCCTGGCCAAGGAAGGCATGGGTGCCATTCTGGATGCCGCCAAGGCCGCGCTCGAGGGCGTGGGCGAGTGGACGGCTGCCAACATCGACGCTGCGCTTGAGCCGCTGCCCGAGCAGATGGATCTCAAGAAGCGCGTGGTGTTCCAAGCTGTGCGCGTCGCCGTCTGCGGCAACATGGTGAGCCCCCCGCTGGGCGAGACCATGGCGCTCGTCGGCCGCGACGACTGCCTGGCGCGCATCGGCCGCGCCCGCACGATGGCGCTGTAGCAGCTGCGTAAACGCATGCATCCGAGCCCCGTTCACCCGAGCGGGGCTCTTGTTTCTAAAGACGTATGGGGTGGGAGGTGCAGAGACCATGGCGGAGCAACTGTCGCTGTTTGGTTCGCCGGAACCGGAGGAAGCTCCGAAGTCCGCGGCCCCTGCTGCCACCCCGGCGCAGCCCGAGCCCGTCGCCGCCTATGCGAGCATAGTCCTCGACATCCCGACCCGTGCGCTGTCCGAGCCGTTTGCCTACGGCATTCCGCAGTCACTCGCCAACGATGCCCAGATCGGTTCCACCGTCCTAGTTCATTTTGGCAACCGTGCGGCCGCGGGCTACATCGTCGACATCGCGCCCGAGCTTGCCGGCCTGCAAGTTAACGTCGCTCTCGATCCCGCGCGCATCAAGCCTATCGAGGCCATCCTCAGCAAGCCGCTCTTTACCGCCGAGGCTGCACGCATTGCGCGATGGATGAGCCGCGAGTACGTCGCAACGCTTTCCGAGTGCCTGCGCCTGTTCTTGCCCCCGGGTGGAAGCCCGCGCGTGATCAAGGGCGCTGACGGCGCGTGGACCGTTGAGCGCCCCGCCGTCAAACCCATCCAAAACCGCTGGGTCATGCTCACGCCCGAAGGTTTTGACTACACGCCGCCCAAGACAGCGGTCCGCCAGCGTCAGCTCATCGAGGCGCTCCAATGCGGCCCGGTCACGACACGCGACCTCAACCTGCTCTACAACAGCATGTCGGCGGCCATTAAAGCGCTCGAAAAACGTGGCGTCGTCGTGGTTGAAGAGCGCCGTGCCTGGCGTGGCTGCAGCGAGCAGACTACGCTGTCCTCGGCGAGCGGCAAGGCCCCGGTGGCACTCACCAGCGGTCAACGGCAGGCCCTCGCGCAGATTGAGCGCGCACGCCTGGACGCTCACGGTGATGTGGTGCTCGTCGATGGCGTCACCGGTTCCGGCAAAACCGAAGTTTACCTTTCGGCGATTGAGCGCGTGCTGGCGGCCGGCCGTTCGGCCTGCGTGCTCGTGCCCGAGATCTCGCTGACGGCCCAGACCGTCGGCCGTTTTCGCTCGCGATTTGGCGGGACGGTCGCTGTGTTCCATTCGCGTCTTTCTGCGGGCGAGCGTCTTGATCAGTGGGATATGGTCGCCAGCGGTGCGGCCCGTGTGGTCGTCGGCGCCCGCTCGGCGCTCTTTTGCCCACTCAGCGACTTGGGCCTTATCATCATCGACGAGGAGCACGAGACCAGCTACAAGCAGGGTTCCAGCCCGCGCTACCATGCGCGCGAGGTAGCTGCCGAGATGGCGCGGCGCTATCGGTGCCCGCTCGTGCTGGGCTCCGCCACGCCCTCGGCCGAGGCCCTCGACCGCTGCCGCCGCGGCACGTACAGCGGCGCCACCTGGGCGCGCGTCGAGATGCCCGAGCGCCCGGGGCACGCCGTGTTGCCTACGGTTCGCATTGCCGATCTGCGCCGCGAGTTCGCACACGGCAGCCGCTCCATGTTCTCTAAACCGCTTATGGAAGGCTTGGAGCGCGTGGTCGAGCGCCGCGAAAAGGCCGTGTTGCTGCATAACCGTCGCGGCTTTGCGCCGTTTTTGATGTGCCGCGAATGCGGCTGCGTGCCCACCTGCAACCACTGCTCCACCGCGCTCACGTATCACGAGCGCACGCACACGCTGCAGTGCCACACCTGCGGATCATCTTGGCGCGTGCAGCCCTATCCGGCGCCCACGAGTCGCTGTCCCAAGTGCGGCAGCCGCTACCTGGCAAAAATGGGGCTGGGCACGCAGCAGATTGAGGACGCACTGCACCAGATGCTGCCCGGCGACGTCGCCATCATTCGCATGGACGCCGATTCCACGCGCGGCAAGGACGCGCACAAAAAGCTGCTCGAGCAGTTCGATGCCGCCGATTGCGCGGTGCTGCTGGGCACCCAGATGATTGCAAAGGGCCTCGACTTTCCCGAGGTCACGCTCGTGGGCGTGGTCAATGCCGATTTTGCGCTAAAGCTGCCGGATTTTAGAGCAGGGGAGCGCGCATACGATCTGCTGGAGCAGGTTGCGGGCCGCGCCGGCCGCGGCGATCGCCCCGGCGAGGTTATTATCCAAACCTACCTGCCCGATGACCCGGTCATTCGCGCCGTCGCCGAGCACGACCGCTCGATCTTTACCGACTACGACCTGAACCAGCGCCGCGACGCTTTGTATCCGCCGTTCGTGCGCCTGGTCAACATTTTGGTATGGTCGAGGAACGCGGATGACGCGCAGGACTACATCGGTCGCATCGCGAAGCTCCTCAAGCGTCGCTGGCATGCAGCCGCTCCCGACTTTTTACGGGCGGGGAGCGCCGTGCCCCAGGTGCTTGGTCCGGCTTCGTGTGTAATCGAGAGAGCCAAGGACCGGTACCGCTTCCATCTGCTTGTTAAGTCGCCGGTAGGGTACCATGTCTCTGATGATATCGACGCCTGCCTCAAAGAGGTGGGCTCCGTGCGCGGCGTGAGCGTGAGCGTTGACGTCGATGCCTATGATTTAATGTGACAACCCGAAAGGATGGCCATGGAAGCCAACGGAATCGTACTGTCGCCCGACCCTCGTCTACGCCAGGAGTGCGCCGTCATCGAGGAGATCACTCCGGCGATCGAGGCGCTTGCCGAGAAGATGAAGAAGATGATGTTCGAGAACGGCGGCTGCGGCCTGGCCGCCCCGCAGATCGGTGAGCTCATTCAACTCGTCACCATCGACTGCGATTACAGCGACAAAAACGACTATGACCCATACGTGCTCATCAACCCTGTCATTGTTGAGCAGAGCGACCATTTGGTGCCGTTTAGCGAGGGCTGCCTGTCCATCCCTGGTATTAGTTGCGAGATCGAGCGTCCCGATCACGTCGTCGTCGAGGCGTATGACCTGGATGCCAACCTGATTCGCTATGAGGCCACAGGCGATCTGTTCTGCGTGTGCCTGCAGCACGAGATCGATCACCTGCACGGCAATACCATGTTCGAGCGACTCAAGCCGATGCAGAGGCTCAAGGCCGTCAAGGAGTACCAGGACGCCCTGGCCCGCGGCGCTCGACCGGGCGAGACGGAGTAGGTTCCACCGTCCCCTTCCGCCGCAGGGCTTAGGTTTTGCTCCATGCTCAAACAGTCCTGCTCGCACGAAGAGCACATTAAGTGCTCTTCGGCTCGTGCGGAACTGCGCGTGGAGCAATAACCTAAGCCCTGCGGCGGAAGGGGACTGCGTTTTCGTGCTCCTTTTCGCCCGGGTGCCGTCGGGCCAGGGATGGGCGTCTTCGCTGATAATTGCTTTGTTGGAAGAGCTGCTTTTATTGCGGCTCTTTCTTTAGTTTTGGGTATATTTGTTCTTGTTGAATTGTTATTGCGGATGGGCTGGTGAGTTGGCTTTCCGTTGTTATTTGTAGCCGTCTCGGCTTTGGTTGAGGGGAGACTTACGTTTATGCGTATTGTGTTTATGGGTACGCCTGATTTTGCTGTGCCTTCGCTGACTTCGCTTGTTGAGGCTGGGAACGAGATTGCGCTCGTAATTACTCGTCCCGATGCTGTTCGTGGGCGTGGTAAGAAGCTTGAGCCTTCTCCTGTTAAGGCCAAGGCGCTTGAGCTGGGGTTGCCGGTCGTAGAGGCCAATCGTATGACGCCGGAGGTAGTTGAGGCGCTCCAGGCTGCGCGGGCTGATATTTTCTGTGTGGCTGCCTATGGCTGCATTTTGCCCGATGAGGTGCTGCATATGGCGCCGCTTGGTATTGTGAATGTTCATGCTTCGCTGCTGCCTCGTTGGCGTGGCGCTGCCCCCATTCAGCGTGCGATTCTTGCTGGTGATGAGCTTGCTGGCGTTTCCATTATGCGTATTGGGCATGGCGTGGATACGGGCGCTTATTGCGCCCAGGCGTCTACGTCAGTTGCCGGTAAGCATGCCGAGGCGCTCACGATGGAGCTTGGCGAGCTGGGCGGTAAGTTGCTTGCCGATACACTTCCCTCGCTTGCCGATGGCTCGGCTGTTTGGACTGAGCAGGATGAGTCGCTTGTCACGCATGCTGCCAAGATTTCCAAGCAGGAGATGCGTCTGGATCCGCAGATGTCTGCGCTCGATTGCGTGCGTCATGTGCTTGCCTCGTCCGATACTGCGCCTGCCCGTTGTGTGATTGCCGGTAAGTCGGTTCGCGTGCTCGATGCTGCATCGGCTGATGTGTCGCTTGGCGAGGGCGCTGTTGCCGTCAAGAGCAAGCGTGTTTACCTGGGCCTGTCCGATGGTGCGGTTGAACTGCTTGAGGTTAAGCCCGACGGCAAGCGTGCCATGGCTGCTTCTGCCTGGGCTGCCGGTCTGCAGGGCGCCGAACTTAGGTGGGGTGTACTGTCATGAGCAAGTTGTCTCCCGCGCGCAAGCTTGCGCTCGATGTGTTGATGGAGGCCGATCGCCGCGGTATGTACGCACGCGATGTGTTGTCTTCCCGTGCTTCTGCCAAGGCCATTGACCAGCGCGATTCTGCTTTTGCCGCACGTTTGGCGCTCGGTGTTGCCGCAACGCAGGGCATTTTGGATGAGCTGCCCGATCAGTTTTTGGATAAGCCCAAAAAGGTCGCGCCTCGTGTTCGCATGGCGCTACGCATCTCGGCCTTCGAGATGCTCTATCTGCATACGCAGGGCCGCGTTGCCGTGAGTCAGGGTGTTGAGCTGGTGCGTAGCGGTGCTAAATCTGCCGCGGGCCTGGCTAACGCGGTGCTGCACAAGGTTGCGGACAACGTTGAGGACTTTGCCACGGCATCCGACGTGGATGAGTCCGAGCGCCGTTTGGTTCGCCTTTCGCGTTTGATGGGTCTTCCTCGCTGGCTGTGCGCTCGTATTATGGCCTCGTTCGATACGCCCGAGGGCGTGCTCAACTTTGCCGGCAATCTGGCGCCTGCTCCGCTTGCACTGCACGAGAATGCGTTTGCGACTAAGGCCGACCCGTATATCTCGCAGCTCGTTGCGCCTGTCTTCCCGGGCTGCCATGCTCCGGTCGATGCGCAGGTCACGGTTGCATCGGGCGTGTTTGAGCGTGCTGCCGCGGTTGCCTCGGACCTCAATGCTCAGCTTATCGCTACTGCCGCAACACGTCCCGGTCGTTGCCTGGAGATCGGCTCCGGTCGCGGCACCAAGACCTATGTGATGATGTGCCAGGCCAAGCGCGCCGGGTATGATCGTCAACACACCGCGCTCGATCTGCACGATCGTAAGTGCGATCAGAATCTCGCGCGCCTTCATCAGGCGGGTATCCCGGGCGTCCGTACGGTCTCGGGCGATGCCTGCGAGCTCAATGAGGTACTCACGTCCTTTGACGCCATGCTTGGCGAGCCTGCCCTGTTCGACACGGTGTTTATCGATGCGCCGTGCTCTGGCACCGGCACCATGCGCCGTCACCCCGAGATACCGTGGCGTCTGACCGAGGACGACGTTACGACTAAACTGCCCAAGCTGCAGTTGACGATGCTCAAGGAAGCAGCCGCGCGCGTGGCTGCTGGCGGTGAGCTTATCTATGGCACGTGCTCAGTTTTTGATGAGGAGAACACGCAGGTCGTGGACGCCTTCCTGACTTCTCCCGAGGGCGCCGGTTTTACCGTGGCGCCGCTCTCCGAGGCCCAGATTCTGCAGCTCCCCGAGTACGATTACGCTAAGAACCTCGTCACCCTGCGCCAAAACGCTCGGGGCCTCTTCCAAAGTGTGCCCGTTAATGCGGACTCCTACGACGGCCACTTCTGCGCTCGCCTGGTCCACAAGTAACTACTAAGTTGCGGTGAAATAGGGATTGAATAGCGGCTTCTACCCGCCAAACAGTCCCTATTTCACCGCAACTCATAAGGAAATCTGGGTAGCGGGGGCGCTTATCTCTAATGATTGTGCGGGCAGTTGGCGCAGCAGCCATTTGTGGCGTTGGTGCTGGAGCCGCCACTGCGCTGGTCGGTGTTGTAGAAACCGCTGCCGTCGAACTTAATGCCGCTGGCCGAGAACGTTTTTGTCGCCGGAGCGCCGCAGCTCGGGCACACGACCTCGGGCGTCTCGGACATGGGGTGCTCAACCTCAAACACGTTGCCGCAGCTCGTGCACTTGTAATCGTAGCGCGCCATAATACTTCCTTTTCAGCACAAAGCGGGCAGATCGCTCTGCCCGCAAAAATTCAAACAGCTGTAACTGTACCCTATATCGGGGGTTTTATCACGCTTCGCCCCAGAATCTATGGGTGTTGCGCAGGAGCTTCGCAGTTTTCTCTTCGGCCGCCGCAATGTCGGCCTCCTGCGCCTGCCATGTCCAGTTGCCCGTGGCGACACCCGGCACGTTCATGCGCGCATCGTCGCCTAGCCCCAGTACATCCTGCAGCGGCATCATCACAAGCGGAGCATTGCTTGCAAGCGCGTCGCCCATCAGCTTGCCGGCAAGCTCCTTGCCGCTCGGCTCGTCGCCGCCCGCAAAGGAGCGCGTGCACCAACCAGCGAGCGTCGATGTGTCGTGCGTCGAGGTGTACAGAATCTTGCCCGGCGTGGGATACACGCCGTTGCGGACGTCGTAGTCGCTAAACTCCAGCACGTCCATTCCGGGGAAACCGCAGGTCGAAGCCATCGCGCGAACGCCGGGCGTCAGGTAGCCCAGGTCCTCGGCGATAAAGTTGAGCGGACCCAGCTCGTCATAGGCAGTTTGGAACAGATCCTTGCCCGGACCCGCCAGCCAGCGGCCATCGGCACAGGCCTTACCTGCGGGAATGCTAAAGTAGCTATGGAATCCCAGGAAGTGGTCCAGGCGCACGCGGTCGTAGAGCGAGAACGCGCGACGCAGACGGTCCATCCACCAGCGGTAGCCGTTCTCCTTCATATGATCCCAACGGAAGGTGGGGTTGCCCCACACCTGGCCCTCGGGCGCAAAATTGTCAGGCGGCGCGCCAGAAATCTCAATCGCCTTGCCGGTATCGGACAGCCAGAAGTTCTCGGGCTCGCTCCACGCATCGGCCGAATCGTCCGAAACATACATAGGAATGTCGCCGATGACCTCGATGCCCTTCTTGTGCGCATAGTTCATGAGCTCGCACCAGGCCAGGTCAAAGCGGTACTGCATGTACGCCTGCAGCTCTGCCTCGTCGCGGAAACGCTTGTCGTCAATCAGATGCTCGTTGTAGCGCGCGACATCGGTCGGCCAATCGTGACGCGATTCGCCCTCAAAGTACTTCTTAACGGCCATGTAGACGCAGTACTTCTCGAGCCAATCGGCGTTACGATGTTTAAACGCCGTGTAGAGCGGGTCTGCATCCTCGCCGCCACGGGCCTTCCAAGTCTCAAAGTCGACCGCCAGCTCCTCATGGTTCTCGGGCAGCAGGTCAATATTGCCCGCAAAGGCCGAAGGCCCAGCGTAAGGGGAGCGGAAGAAGTCCGTCGGGTTGACGGGCAGGACCTGCCAGTAGCGCATGCCCATAGCAGCCAGATGGTCGATAAAGCGACGCGTGGGCGCGCCGATCGTACCCGGCTTCCCATCGTCAGTCGGTACCGAGGTGATGTGGCACACGACGCCCGCGCCGTGATCGAGCGGCTCCTGCAGGCGCTGCTCGGCATGGTGATAGATGATCGACGAGCCCAGCGGATACAGATCGAGCGTGACCGTACCGTTGTGGATCTCGCACTCGTGACCGCTGACCACGTCACTCGCACATTCATCGAGCGCCGGAATCGTCACGCGGTGCGAATTGCGCAGGCTGCGGTTGATGATAACCGTCGCGGACTCGCCATCCTTGCCCGTGCGGTTGTATGCCAGCACCTCGTCGTTGAGCGCGAAGGCCTTGATCTCGCCGTCGATCATAAATGGCAGTGCGCGGCGTACGGCAGAGGCGTTCTTGACAATAGCCAGCGTGTCGAAATCGTGCAGTTGGTCCTTGGTCGGCAGGGTGCGGCGGTTGCCCGGATCGGTAAGGCCCTCCAGGCCGTACTCGTCGCCGTAGTAGATCGAAGGTACGCCGGGGAAGGTCATCTGCATGAGCGTGGCGAGCCAAAAGCGGCTTTTGGCCAGTCCCATCGAGTTGTCGTCCAGGCGCCATTTGCTGCGCTCGCACTCGGGCAGCTGCGACTCGTCGGGGCCGCCGCCGAGCACCGAGATGATGCGCGGACGGTCGTGGCTTGAAAGTAGATTGAGCGCGCAGGACAATGCCTCGCTCGGGTAGTTCTCGCGCAGGGTCTCGATATCCTCGGCGGCCTCGTAGGCGTTCTTGTAGCCCATCAAAAAGCCGATGACCATGTCGCGGAAGGGGTAATCCATAGCAGAGTCCAGCTCGGAGCCCTGCAGGTAGCGGCGCAGATGGCCGTAGCTAATCTTGTTGGAAGCGTCTTCCCAGACTTCACCGAGCAACAGTGCGTCAGGCTTTTCGGCAAGTACGGCCTTCTTGATCTCGGCCAAAAAGTCGTCGGAAAGCTCGTCGGCGACGTCCAGGCGCCAACCATGGGCACCGGCGCGCAGCCATTTGCGAATCACGCCGTCCTTGCCCAGGAGCTTCTCGCGCACCAGCTCGGACTTTTCGTTGATGGCCGGCATGTTGCCCACGCCCCACCAGCAGTCGTACGAGCCGTCCTCGTGGAAGGTAAACGCATCGCGCCACGGCGAATCCTCGCTCTGCCAAGCACCCACGCCGGGGTAGTTGCCGTAGCGGTTGAAATAGATCGAGTCGTCGCCCGTGTGGTTGAAGACACCGTCCAGGATAATGGAGATGCCCAGCTTCTCGGCTGCCTGGCACAGCTCGGTAAAGTCTTGTTCGGTTCCTAGGATCGGGTCGATCTTGGAGTAGTCGGCCGTGTCGTAGCGGTGGTTGCTCGCGGCTTCGAAGATGGGGTTGAGGTAGATGGCCGTAAATCCCATCTCGGCGATGCGGGGCAGGTCTTCCTGGATGCCCTTGAGCGAACCGCCGTAGAAGTCCCAGGTCTTGATGGAGCCGTCCTCGGCGCGCTCGTACACGGGCGGCTTGTTCCAGTCCTCGACCATCCGGCGCTGAATGCCCTTGCGCGGTTTTTCGAGTTCGGCCATTGTGCGCTCGCGCCAATGCTCGTCACGTGCGTAGCGGTCGGGGAAAATTTGGTAGACCATGCCGCGCTCGTACCAAATGGGGCGGTTCTCGCGGTGCTTATAGACGGTAATCTGGAAGGACGGCACCTCGGCGTAGTCGTAGGTTACGCCTTCGCCGCCGGTGCGCCCTTGCGGTGCGCCCAGGCGGACCTCGGGCTGACCTTCGATATTGCAGATAAAGCTGTACCACACAAGACACGGTTCAGCGCATTTGAGCTCGCCGGTAAAAATGCCATCGCCTTCGTGCTCCATCGGGATCAGGGTCTCGCCGACGTCATCGACCCAGGTACGCAGGGTGAGGGTTGCCTGGTTGGGATCGGCATCCTCCAAAATCACCGAGAGTGCAACGGAAGTTCCAGTGGTCACAGCGCCAAACGGAGTGCGAAACTGCGGTAGGCGGCTGTTGTGAATCAATCTCATAGTACGGTCCAGTTCAATAGAATCATGGCCTGCGGCCATGGGCTTTACGCACAAGATGTAAGTATATCTGTTGTACACTGAGTGTATAAACAACATCCGTTTACCATCGGCGAACGGTTGTCCTAGAAAATCGTTTTACCAACCCGAGTAGATTTTTGGGACATGCCTTAAAATCTACCTTTTTGATTTCGCGTTCGTTCTCGACGT
>CWGT01000075.1_pt2 | contig 35342 bp, 29 predicted proteins | sample 705021 | NCBI WGS metagenome assembly CWGT01 (sample SAMEA3735911, study PRJEB9488) | human gut metagenome | biome: ENVO:mammalia-associated habitat; material: ENVO:feces | place: Malawi | collected 2009-02-27 | reverse complement strand
CGCGTAAGCGTTTTTAGCCCGCGGGCGAGGACGCCGGAAGGCGGCCGAAGCCGGTGCGGATTTGCGAAGCAAATACGCGGATTCTCCGCACAATGCCCCAGCCAGATATCGATGCGATGCGGATCGGGCGTCTTGCCCCGGCCTCGACCCATCAACGGACTCCCCAAACCCGCGAAGAATCGAACTCTATGCAGGGCGCGGGCGTAAAGAAAACGCGTAAGCGTTTTTAGCCCGCGGGCGAGGGCGGCGGCAGTCGGCCGCAGCCGGTGCGTATTTGCGAAGCAAATACGCGGATTCTCCGCGCAATGCCCCAGCCAGATATCGATGCGATGCGGATCGGGTGTCTTGCCCCGGCCTCGACCCATCAACGGATCCCCCAAACCGCGGAGAATCGGACTCTATGCAGGGCGCGGGCGTTAGGAAAACGTCGCGGCAGCGCAGGGTGGGATGCGCTTTCCTAACGGTCGTCCAACGGAAAGTGTGTCCCAGATTATCGGCTCAGAATGGGATGCATTTTCCGGATGGATTGTTGGCGGAAAGTTCATCCCGGAATCCGCGCTCAGAACGGGACACGCTTTCCCAACGGCGGTCCAAGCGGAAAGCGCATCCCAGAACCCCGCCTCAAACTGGGACGCGCTTTCCGCTCCATCTCCTCAACACCAAAACCTATGCGCCCTTCATTCCAAAACTGGGTAGAAGAAAGCCAAAACGCAATCGCAGGAGGTCAATATGACTGCAGAAGATAAGGCAAAGAACGCCGGCAAGGTCGCGCTCATCCTGGAGGGCGGTAGTTTTCGCGGGCAGTTTACCGCCGGCGTGCTCGACGTCCTCATGGAGGCCGGTGTTGAGGTCCCTGCGGTGTACGGCGTCTCGGCCGGTGCGCTCAACGGCGTCAACTACAAGTCGCACCAGATCGGCCGCACCAACCGAGTCAATTTGACCTTCTGCAACGACAGCCGCTACATGGGCGCCGCGTCGTTTGCGTCCACGGGCTCTATCGTCGGCTACGACTTTATCTTTAACGACGTCCAAGACCGCCTGGACCCCTTTGACAACGAGACGTTCGACGCCAGCCCCATCGAGATGTACGCCGTTGCGACGGACATGCTGTTTGGAACCGCTGCCTACCTGCCGGTTAAAAGCGCCGTGCTCGATCTCGACGCTGTGCGAGCATCGACCTCGTTGCCGCTGGTGACGCCGCCGGTCGAGATTGACGGGCACAAATACGTCGACGGCGGCGTGGCCGATTCGGTTCCTATCGAGTATGTGCTCGAGGAGGCGGGCTTCGACCGTGCGGTCGTCATCGTTACGCAGGACCGTTCGTATGAGAAAAAGCCCTACGAGTTTTTGCCGGCCGCACGTGCGCGTTATGCTGACTACCCCTATCTGCTCGAGGCTATCGAGACGCGCCACGACCGTTACAACATCCAGCGCATGCACCTGTGGAAGTATGAGCGCGAGGGCCGTGCGTTGGTCGTCGCTCCGCAAAAGCCGGTCGAGGTCGGCCATGTCGAACGTGACCCGGCAAAGTTGCTCGATCTGTATATTCAGGGTCGCCAGGAGGCAAAACGCCTGTTGAATGATATTGAGGTATTTGTCGAGCGCTAGATTCGCGGCATTATGGTCCGTGTGTGAAGTAAAACCGCATGGGGCAAAGCACCGCTCGCGCATTACATGATTATTTAAGCCCCGTCCCAGAAAAATCACTGGGCGTGGATGACATGTGCAGAAACTCTGGTCGGAGCCAAAACACCTGTTGACTCGGGCGGCGAGCGGGGTAATATGGACGGGTTACTTGCAGAGCCCCGTGAATCTCTGTAACAACACGTACTGTACATGGAGGAGTCTAAGTGATTTCGAAATCGACTCACTACGCCAAGCAGGGCGAGGTCCAGCGCAACTGGGTTCTCGTCGACGCCGATGGTGCTGTCCTGGGCCGTCTTGCCACCCAGATCGCAATGATCCTGCGCGGTAAGAACAAGCCCCAGTTCACGCCCAACAGCGACTGCGGCGACTTCGTCGTCGTCATCAACGCCGATAAGGTCCAGCTTACCGGTAACAAGGCCGACACGAAGACCTATTATCGCCACAGCGGCTACAACGGCGGCCTCAAGGCTGAGAGCTTCCGCCAGGCTATGGAGAAGCACCCGGAGAAGGTCATCGAGCGCGCCGTTCGCGGCATGCTGCCCAAGTCCACCCTCGGCCGTGCCCAGATGACCAAGCTTAAGGTCTACGCTGGTGCCGAGCATCCGCACGCTGCCCAGAACCCCACGAAGATTGAGCTGGAGGCTTAAAGATGGCTGAGAACACCGTTGTTTACCAGGGTACCGGCCGTCGTAAGAACGCCGTCGCCCGCGTCCGTCTCGTCCCCGGCACCGGCAAGGTGACCATCAACAAGCGTGACGCCGAGCAGTATTTCGGCCGTCATCAGCTCGTTGAGAACGCCCTTGCTCCCTTCAAGGTGACCGATACCGCCGGTCAGTTTGACGTTATCGCTCTGTGCGATGGCGGCGGCATCTCCGGTCAGTCCGGCGCTCTGCGTCTGGGCATCGCTCGCGCTCTTCTGAACGCTGGCGACTACCGTGCTGACCTCAAGAAGGCCGGTTTCCTTACGCGCGATGCTCGCGTGGTCGAGCGCAAGAAGTACGGCCTCAAGAAGGCCCGCCGCGCTCCCCAGTTCTCCAAGCGCTAAGGTTTTATCTCCTTACGAGATACAATGTACAAGCGGGGCCTGCCGATTGCTCGGCGGGTCCCGCTTTTCTTTTCGACTAGGGTGGGCGGCTGCGTTTTGCCCACTTGGGAAGGAGCGATCCTATGCCCCAGAACATCTTCGGTACCGATGGCGTCCGTGGCGTCGCCAACGCCGATCTTTCGTGCGACCTCGCGTTTCGCCTGGGTCGTGCGGCGACCAAGTTCCTTGGTCCGGACATCTGTATCGGCCGCGATACGCGTCTTTCGGGCACTATGCTCGAGAGTGCTCTGACCGCCGGTATCATGGCCGAGGGCGGTCGTCCGCACTGCTGCGGCGTTATCCCTACGCCGGCCGTGGCACTGCTTACCGTTCAAAACGAGCTTGACGGCGGCATCGTCATCTCCGCTTCGCATAATCCGCCGGAGTTCAACGGCATCAAGTTCTTTAGTCGCAAGGGCATGAAGCTTCCCGACGCGGTTGAGGAGGAGATCAGCGCCTGGGTGATGTCCGAGGAGGCCATGGCTGCCGACACGCTGCCGACCGGCGCCGGTGTGGGTCACATCATCAAGATGAAGGATGCCCGCAAGGCCTATGTCGATCATGCCATCAGCACGCTCGACGGTCTTAAGCTCGACGGACTGGTTGTTGCCGTCGACTGTGGCCACGGCGCTTCGTGCCAGACCACGCCTGCCGCGCTGCAGCGCCTGGGCGCCACGGTCCATGCCATCAACACCGATTACTGCGGCACTGACATTAACGTTGAGTGCGGCTCCACGCACCTTGAGCCCCTGCGCGAGCTCGTGCTGCGCACCCACGCCGATATCGGCCTGGCCCACGACGGCGACGCCGATCGCGTGCTGTTCGTGGACAGTGAGGGCAACGAAATCGATGGCGACTACATCCTGGCCATCTGCGGCTCCGACCTTGCTGCTCGCGGCAAGCTCGCCAACTCCGAGATCGTCTCGACCGTTATGTGCAACCTCGGTTTCTCCATCGCCATGAAGGAGCAGGGCTTTGAGATGGTGCAGACCGCCGTGGGCGACCGCTACGTTTTGGAGCGCATGCTCGCGGATGGCGCCGTCATCGGCGGCGAGCAGTCCGGCCACATCATCTTCCTGGAGCACAACACCACCGGCGACGGCTTGGTGACGGCCCTGCAGCTTTTGGCCGTGCTCAAGCGCACCGGCCGCACGCTCACCGACCTTGCCGGCATCATGAAGAAATACCCGCAGGTGCTCGTCAACGTGCATTCGGACAACAAGGCCGGCCTGGACGATTGCCAGCCCATTTGGGACGCCGTCGCTGCCGCCGAGAAGGAGCTCAATGGTCGCGGCCGCATCTTGGTACGCCCGAGCGGTACCGAGCCGCTGGTTCGCGTTATGGCCGAGGCGGAGACGCACGAGCTGACCCAGCGCGTCGTCGACGATATCGTCGAGGTTGTCAAGCGCGAACTTCCCTAATGGTCAATAACGGGTGCCAAGTGGTAAACTGTTAACGCTATTGTGATTGATTGGTATGTCCGAGGGGGAGCATGTTCACTAAAGTCCTAAGGTCTTTTGGTATGCGTGGTCGAGTCCTTACGTTGGATGCTCCCATCTCGGGCGACGTCATTCCGTTGTCCGAGGTCAATGACCAGACGTTTGCCACCGGCCTTTTGGGCCAGGGTGTGGCGATTCAGCCTACCGGCACGCGCGTGATTGCGCCGGCAGACGCCAAGGTCGAGGCCATTTTTCCCACGGGACACGCCGTTGCACTCAATACGGTCGATGGCCTAGACGTGCTCATCCACGTTGGTTTGGATACTGTTCAGCTTGAGGGCAAGCATTTTAACGTGCATGCCCAGGTGGGTGATGTCGTCCATAAGGGCGATGTGCTCATCGAATTCGATCGCGAGGCAATTGCTGCCGAGGGTTACGATGTGACGGTTCCTATCTTGGTGTGCAACTCCGTTGAGTTCTCGAGCATCAAGGGCTCCATTGGCGAGCATGTCGAGGAGATGGACCAACTTATCGTCGCTCGCGAGCGCTAGTGAGTGCGCTCGGCCTTTAGCCTACAATTCAAACACGTTTACGGAGGGCGCCCTTGAAAGAGGACGCCCTCCGTGGCAAGATGAAAACTGTCCGAGGCTAAAAGGCTTCGGGTCACCGTGGACGGGCAGGGGCCTCGACGCGGGTAGACACGAGACATATACATTACGCGACCTCGCCCTGGTGGCCGCACACGTTTGTTGCGGCCGACGCGGGCCGCGGGCAAGTGCTTGTAAGGGGAGCCTTGCCTCTCTTGTACGAGAAAGGACGCGTAATGAAGATCATTAAAGCTAAAGACTACGAGGATATGAGCCGTAAGGCCGCCAATATCATCTCGGCCCAGGTTATCCTCAAGCCCGATTGCGTGCTGGGTCTTGCCACCGGCTCCACCCCGATTGGCGCCTACAAGCAGCTCGCCGCTTGGTACGAGAAGGGTGACGTCGACTTTGCCGAGGTCAGCACCTACAACCTCGACGAGTATCGTGGCCTTTCGCACGACGATCCCCAGAGCTACCACTACTTTATGCGTGAGAACTTCTTCGATCACATTAACATCGACCTGAACAACACGCATGTGCCCGATGGCTCCAATCCCGACGCTGCCGCTGCCTGCTCTGAGTACGACAAGATCGTCGCTGCTGCCGGTTACCCTGATCTGCAGCTGCTCGGCATCGGTAACAACGGTCACATTGGCTTCAACGAGCCCGATGACCACTTCTCCAAGGGTACGCACTGTGTCGACCTTACCGAGAGCACTATTCAGGCCAACAGCCGCCTGTTCAACAGCATCGACGACGTGCCTCGTCAGGCCTATACCATGGGCACTCAGACCATCATGTATGCCCGCATGATCCTGGTCGTCGCCAACGGCGAGGCCAAGGCACAGGCCGTGCATGACATGTGCTATGGTCCGGTTACCCCCGAGTGCCCTGCCTCGATCCTGCAACTGCACACCAACTGTGTTGTCGTTGCCGACGAGGCCGCCCTTTCGCTCTGCGAGTAGCGATAGCCTATCACCTCGACATAGCTTTGCCGAAGGCCTCCGCTTTGCGGGGGCCTTTTTTGCTGAGCGTGCGCCGTGTGCTCGAGGAAAATCTTGCCGCGAACTTGACGGGTGCGTCTGGTGAAACATGATTCATTCCATAACAGATACTATGCAGAAATGCTACGAAAAGGTCGCAGACGGTAGCTGGCGTTAGGTGAGTTGCGCAACATAATTGAACAGCGCTCATTTGAGGTACACTGCCAAAGAATGGGACAAGCTAGCAAGTGCATTGACCTGCGCAAAGATTGATTGGTTGGGGGATAAGTTTCAATCGGACCACGCTGAACAAAAACTTGCCATTTGCGTACCAACAAACATCCCATACCGTAGCATCGCGTTATTCATCTAGCGATACATATGGTCTAACGTTACGCTGTTCATGTGGTCGAGTTGAGGAGCGGGTATGGTTAACGAGTTGGGCAATATGGACGACCTCGAGCTTATGCCGCTGGGCAGTAGTTATATGGTGCGGCGCGATCGCTTGATGAATGAACTTATCGCCAAGGGCCGAAAGGCCGGCATCGTAGTTCTCTACGCGCCTGATGGCTTTGGGAAAACCTCGGTGCTGCTGCAGTATGCCCAAGAGGTTAAAAGCGATCCGACGCGAGGCCCCGTGCGGATCATCGAGGCAGACCGCGCCATTGGGCGCGAGGTGTTTATGCAGCTCGAGGTCGTTACCGAAGAGCTTAAGGACAAGCCGCACTCCCTGATTGCAATCGATAACGTGCCTAACCTCAGCCAGAGCGAGACCGAGGAGCTGATCGACCGAATCCGAAGCCTGCGTGCCATGGGGGTTGGGGTCTTTATGAGCTGCCGTCCTTCGAATCGCCATCTGATTCATGGATTGGGCGATTCGATTAAAGTCAACGCGCAGATGCTCAAGGTGCATGCCTACGAGTATTCGGCGTGGGCATCGGCGTTTTCGATCAGCACATCGCTCGACTTCTATCAGCTTACGCAGGGCGTGCCCGAGCTCGTCTCGGCTATGCAGTCGGGATTATACGGGCAGGGAGACGTTGCCCAGACGCTCGAAAACGAGATCGTCAATATCTACGGTGCGGCACTTGTTGATCTGGCGTCGCTCGAGAACAACGCCCTGTTTAGTGTGGCATGCTTGATGGTCTTAATGGGTGAGGGCAATATTTCGGAGCTCGAGGCTTGCGGTGTTAGGCTTTCGGCGATTGACCAGTCCTATCTTGTTCGCGATTATCCCATTTTTGGCGTTGATCCGGCAGGCCGGAGCTTTACCTGCTTGGGTACCGAGGACAACGCACGCCTGCGATTGCGCAAGCTGGTCGCCGAAATTCGCCCCGAACTCGTTGTGCGGGCGGCGCGTATATTGATTAAAGCGGGGCGCTGCGATACCGCGATGGGACTCGCCGACGCGTTTTTGGACCGCAGCGCGGTGTTGGAGCTTGCCGGGCAGTATGGGGTCGATCTGGCCCTGACGGGGCATGGAGGGGATGTCTGCCGCGCGGCGTTGGGAAAGACCGAGGCAGATGGCCGGGCATCGGAGCCGACGCCTGACGAGGCGCTCGGCATCTATCTGGCGGCGGTGAGCGTCTCCAATACAAAGCTCGCGCGGTATATGGCCTCACTTATCGAGCGTGCGGGCGAGCAAGCGATTTGCGAGCTCGATTCCGTGTCGTGGAAGGTGGCGCACGCGTTTACGGCCGCCTGTTATGGAGATAGTGGTCTGGGGCTTCCGGTGAGCCATACAGCGTTGGAAAGTGAGGCGTCTTGTGCCGCACTCGACATGCTGTCCGCACATTTCGAGATAAAGCATGGGCTGACCGAGCGGGCGAAGGGCGGTGAGATCCTCGCGGGGCTCAAAACGGATAAGGCCTACGATTGTGAGCTCGATATCGCGGGGACGTTTGTGCGGGCGGACCGCATGTTGACGGAGCTATTTGATGGGTCGTATGCAGGGACTGACGAGCGTGATGACGAGATGGCCATGACGCTCGAGGCACTCGAAGCGCGTGGAATCCGAGCGCTCGCCATCTGGGTGCGCATGGTATTATCGGCGCGGCGCCTGCTTGCCGGCATGCCGGCATGCCGGTGACCGACGAGCAGGCATTCAATGAGCTCGACCGTTTTGCCGTGCGCGTGCGTGACAATCAAGTCCAGTTGTTTGGCTTGATACTGGAAGGCTGGCAGTCGCTGGCCGAGGGGCGTCCGGTCAATGCCAAATTCCGTGCGGTGCAGGTGCTTAGGCTTGCCGAGGAATCGATTGGATACATACGCGACAACGCACTGCTGCTAGAGCGCGCGGCGTACTTACGCAATACATCGATGGTATCGGTGCGCGAAGAGGCGGAGCTGCTCGATTTGAGTCGGACGCAGGTCGGTGGTGCCGAGGCTTGGATGGTGGCGCTGCATTTGGCCTCCGCGGGCCGCGACAGCGACCTTGCAGCCTGGATGTCCATGAACCGCCCAGGGATTTTGGATCCATCGTATCGGCTGTTTGCGCGTCTTGCGATGCATTGTCTGGGCGAGCCGGCTGCTAGAATTCGAAAGAAGCTCCCGGTGCGCGAGCTGTCGCGGTATTCGCTGCGTGACGACTTTGAGGGCGAAGGCGAGCGTCTGTTCCAGGCCGGTGATGCCGAGGGTGTCGATGTGGTTGACCATATCGAGATCCGTATGTTTGGGGCGTTTCGCGCCGAGCGCGACGGGTTTCCCATCACGGATAAGATGTGGCGCCGCAAGAAAGCGGCGACGCTTGCCGAGCGGCTTGCACTGGGCATAGATGCCCTGGTAGACCGCGAGACGCTGGCTATGGAGCTGTGGCCCCATGCCGAGTTCAATAGCGCTCGTAATAATCTATACTCGACGATATCGCGCCTGCGTTCGGCCTTGGGGCCGACACCGGACGGCAAATCGTGTGTGCTGATCCAAAATGAGTGCATTGGGCTTAACGGCGATTACGTCAAGACCGACGTGCGGTTGTTTGATCAGATAAGCCGCGAAGTTTTGGGAAATCGCACGGGTGCGCGCGGACCCCATCTGATCGAGCTGTGCCTTAAGATCGAGCAGCTCTACGCCGGCCCGTTGTATGTTCCCAATGGCTGTAATCCCACCTACTTTTTGCGTATGCGGCGCATTATGGAATCGAAGTATATCGACTGCATGATTCGGGGCGCGAATGCCGCTCTAGAAGAAAACGACCTGCAGTCGGCGGTATGGCTGGTGGAGTCGGGGCTGCGGCAAGAGACGGCGCGCGAGGACATGGTGCGTTGCGCTATGCGCGTCTACGGCGCGGCGGGGCGAAGACGCGATATCGTCGAGCTGTACAGTGGACATATGCATCACCTGCGGGAGCAGATCAATGGCGTGCCCGAGCCCGAGACGCGGCGTCTGTACGAGCGCTTGGTGGAGGGCAGGCTTAACCGCGTGCTCGTCGAGCGATAAAAAATGGGCGTCCGAATTGATCGGACGCCCGCAAGCTTGATGTATGTTGACTCGCCGGATCGTTGGCTCTTAGACGAGCTTAATCTTCTCGATATCCTTGCGCGAGGACTCGCGATACAGCGAGAACTTGCGGCCGATAACCTGGACGACCTCGGCATGGCAGCGATCGGCAAGGTCTTCGGCGGCCTCGCGGGCGGAAAGGCTGGAACCATCGAGTACGGAGCACTTGACGAGCTCGTGCTTCTCCAGGTAGGCGACCGTCTGCTCGACGGTGCCCTCGTTGATGTCGGACTTGCCGATGATGATGGCGGGGTTGAGGTGATGGGCCATGCTGCGAAGCTGCTTGACCTGGGCTCCTGTCAGTGCCATGGGTTCTCGCTTTCTATGTTATGGGGCGCCCCGCGATGGGGCCTTAATCTACGTGAGCTGTCCCACGATAGCGCAGGAACGGTGCGGTGTGGGGCGTGTTTGCCCAGTTCAAAAAGAATGCGGATGCCGAGCGGGAGAACAGCGCGGGTTACAGGCGGACGTGTATGGCAGCCGAAAGCGGTCTATGGACGGCCCGAAGAGACCGGCTCCCATGCGATAAACGCCCAACGGACCTTGCGGACATGATCGAGCATATAGCGCCCCTGCGGCACCCCTTTGGAGCCCGGCTCACCGGCATGGGGGTTCTCAATCATGTGTTGAGCGATGTAGTCGCGCAGACGGTCGAACTTATCCTCGTTACCGTGCTCGAGCATGCGGGAGAAGTCCGCCACACCCGCCTCAAGGCTATCGAAGGTATCGCGACGAGGCGATTCAAAGTACGTAACCTGCGGCAGGGCACCCATCTGAATGAGGATATTAAAGGCGTACACAAAACCATTGCTGCAGGCAACCGAGGCGCCGATGGCATTCATCAAGTGCAGGTCATAGCGCGGGCTCGAGTTGGCGACCATCGTGACGGCACAACGCCGACGAGCCGTACGATCAAGCTTGGCAAGCGCTCCTTTTAGGTTGGTCGTGGTGACAGAGCGACTGGCAAAGGTGACATCTACAGTCTTGGCGACCGGCCCAACCAGATCCCAATCGTCATCCCAGGCAAGCTCAAGCGGCGTAATAAGATCCTCGAGCCCGTAATACTCAATGCCGGCATCAAGGGTGCCCAACATGGCAGGAGAGAAGTCGGCAGCAATCACGGAATGCCCAGCCTGAGCAAGCGGAATAGCAATCGACCCAGCCCCACACCCCATATCCAGCACGGATTCACCAGGCTTTAACGCTAACAGCTTTATAAAGTCCCGGGCATACGGAGCAGTCTCAAGCGGCCGAAAATGCCGAGCACGCTTATCCCACTCAAAAGGATCATCAGCCCGCCGCCGACCAGCTTGCAGGCGCATCCATTCCTGATTCCAATCCGCAGAAAGCAGCTCAGATTGAATTGCATCATCAACCACGGGCCAACCTCCTAGCAAAAAAAGCGACTCCTCCCAGAAGAAGAGCCGCAACCAGCATATATCAGAAAGAACCGATCCAGCGCCAAACCGCCGTATCAACCATGTGGTGCAGGAGCGAGCAACTGCAACATGGGATAGAACACAACTGGCTTCCCGTTGTGCGGGAACCCCGCCGCCGGGAAGCAGACATATAAGGTCGATCGCGAGTTCCGCACGAGCCGGAGAGCACATAATGTGCTCTCCGTGCGAGTCAGGACTGTCCGAGCAGGCGACCTTATATATTTGCCCTTCCCGGGGCTCCTCGCCAGTCCCCCTCAGCTAGTTCTTCAGCGAGTTCAGCGGTGCCGGGAAACGTCCACCACGGTGGGCAAGCACGGTGCCGGCGTTGGGGTTCACCGGCATGATGGGCGCACGGCCGAACAGGCCGCCATACTCGACGCAGTCGCCCACGCCCTTGCCGACGGCGGGAATCACGCGGACGGCCGTGGTCTTATTGTTGATGACGCCGATGGCCATCTCGTCGGCGATGATGCCGGCGATGGTCTCGACCGGGGTGTCGCCGGGGATGGCGATCATGTCCAGGCCAACGGAGCACACGCAGGTCATGGCCTCGAGCTTCTCGAGCGAAAGCGCGCCGGCCTCGACGGCGGCAATCATGCCGGCGTCCTCGGACACGGGGATAAAGGCGCCCGAGAGGCCGCCCACGCTGGAGCTTGCCATGACGCCGCCCTTCTTGACGGCATCGTTGAGCATGGCGAGCGCGCAGGTCGTGCCGGGGCCACCGCAGGTACCCACGCCAATGATCTCGAGGATGCGCGCGACGGAGTCGCCGACGGCAGGCGTAGGAGCCAGCGACAGGTCGACGATACCTTTCTCGACACCCAGGCGATGGGCGGCCTCGCGGCTCATGAGCTCTCCGGCGCGGGTGATCTTAAAGGCGGTCTGCTTAATCTTCTCGGCGACTTCCATCATCGATGCGGAATCGGGCAGCGTCTCCAGGGCTGCGGCCATAACGCCGGGGCCCGAGACACCCACGTTGATGACGGCGTCGGCCTCGCCACCGCCGTGGACGGCGCCCGCCATAAACGGGGAGTCCTCGACCATGTTGGCAAAGCAGACAAACTTGGAAGCGCCGACGGAATCTTGGTCGGCCGTGAGTTTAGCGGCATCGATGATGGTCTGAGCCGCCATGAGCACGGCATCCATGTTGATGCCAGCGCGCAGGCTGGCGACATTGACGCTGGAGCAGACGCGGCTGGTGGTAGCGAGCGCCTGGGGGATGGACTGGATGACGCGGCGGTCGGCGTCGCCGATACCCTTCTGGACGAGCGCGGAGAAACCGCCCAGGTAATCGATGCCGAGCGTCTCGGCCGCGCGGTCGAGGGCATGCGCGATGGGGGTGAGGTCCTCGTCCTTGCAGCACGCGGCGATCTGTGCCACCGGGGTGACGGAAACGCGCTTGTTGACGATGGGGATACCGTACTCGCGCTCGAGGTGCTCGGCGGTCTCGACCAGATGCTCAGCCGTGTGCGTCACGTGGTCGTAGATCTTCGTGCACATGCGGTCGAGGTTCTCGTCGCCGCAACCCATGAGCGAAATGCCCATGGTGATGGTCCTGATGTCGAGGTTCTGCTCCTCAACCATGCCGCGGGTTTCCGCGATTTCTGCGGGCGTGATCGCCATCCTTGCGCTCCTATCTGCCAAAACGAGCATAGTCTTATTTATTTTAACGTGCCGCACGTGCCAAGTGGCGCATGCGGCACGTTTTGGTGCTCGGTTGTTTCCGTTGTGTTACTGCCCAAAGACCTCTTCGGCGATACGAGCGCTTTCGGCGGCATCCTTGGCGTAGTAGTCCGCGCCGATCTGCTTGGCGTATTCGGGGTTGAGCACGGCGCCGCCTACGATGATCTTGACGCCCGGTACCTCGGCATGAAGCAGCTTGATGGTCTCTTCCATGGCGACGACCGTGGTGGTCATAAGCGCCGAGAGGCCGACGAGCTTGATATCGCGTTCCTGTACGGTTTTGAGCACCTCTTGTGGGTCGACGTCGCGGCCTAGGTCAAAGACGGTGTAGCCGTAGTTGTCGAGCAGCATTTTGACGATGTTCTTACCGATGTCGTGGATATCGCCCTTGACGGTGGCCACGCAAATCTTGCCCTTGTCGGCAATCTCGCCGGCGGGCATCAGCCGCTTGATGGTGTCAAAACCCACGCGTGCCGCCTCGGCCGAGGCCATGAGCTGCGGCAAGAAGAACTTTCCCTGGTCAAAGAGGACGCCAACTTCGTCGAGGGCGGGGATAAAGTGCTTGTTGATGAGGTCCATGGCGTCGTGGTCTGCCAGCAGACGCTCGGTCTCGGCCGCGATTTCGCCCTTGCGGCCCGAGACGACCATGTGGCGGATGGGGTCGTCATCGGCGCTTGCGGTGGCGCTGACAGTGGGCACGGCGTCGGTCGATGCGGCCTGAGCCGCCGCCGGGTTGGCGGCGATCTTGTACGGATCGGTCCAGCCGGCGTAGCGCTCGATGTATCCGGTCGAACCCTCATCCTCGGCGCTCAGGACGCGATAGCTGTAGACGGTGTCCATAAAGCGCTTGGAGCCCGGGTTCATGATGGGGGCGTCCAGGCCCGCGCCAAAGGCGGCGGCCAAAAAGACCGAGCCCAGCAGCGGGCGGGCAGGCAGGCCAAAGCTGATGTTCGACACGCCGAGCGCGCATTTGACGCCTAGGCGCTCCTTGCACAGGGACATGGCGCGCAGGATCTGTTCGGCCTGGCGTTGATTGGTCGAGGCGGTCATGACCAGACAGTCGATGAGGATGCGGTCCGGGCCGATGCCGTAGCGGGCAGCCTCGGCCACGATGCGCTCGGCGATGGCGAAGCGAGCTTCGGCGGTATCGGGGATGCCGCCTTCGTCGAGCGTGAGGCCGACGACGTTGGTGCCGTAGTGGGCGACCAGCGGAAGGATCTCATCCATGATCTGCTGCTTGCCATTGACCGAGTTGATGATAGGCTTGCCGGCGTAGCGACGCACGGCGGCCTCGACGGCGGCGGGGTCGGTGGAGTCGATCTGCAGCGGCAGCAGCGTGGAGCCTTGGAGCTGCTCGGTCGCTTGCTGGATGACCTTGACCTCGTCAATCTCGGGCAGGCCCACGTTGACATCCAGGATGTCGGCGCCCTGCTCCTGCTGGCTGATGCCCTGGCTCACGACGTAGCCCAGGTCGCCGTCGCGTAGGGCCTGCTTTAGGCGCTTTTTGCCGGTGGGGTTGATACGCTCGCCGATGACGGCGATCTTGTGACCGTCGCAGGGGAGGTCCACGACCGTCTGGGCGCTCGTGACCGACATGCTGGGCTTGCGGTGACGCGGGCTGGGCGTGTGGTTGTCGATAAGGGTGCGAAGTGCCGCCATGTGCGTGGGCGTGGTACCGCAGCATCCGCCGACGACGCTCACGCCGTCCTCGATCATGCCGGCGACGGCCTCGGCGTACTCGGGTGCCTGGATATCAAAGACGGTATTGCCGTCATCGTCCACGTGGGGCAGTCCCGCATTGGCCTGCACCATAACGGGCTTGTCGGTAACGGTGAGCATGCGCGCAGCGAGTCCTCGGAGCTCGGCCGGTCCCTGGCTGCAGTTGATGCCCAAAACGTCGGCGCCGATGGCGTCGAGGGTGATGGCGGCGACCTCGGGGCTCGTGCCCAAGAAGGTGCGACCGTCTTCCTCAAAGGTCATGGTGGCAAAGACGGGCAGGTCGGAGTTTTCGCGGCAGGCGAGGACGGCAGCCTTGGTCTCGGCAAGGTCGGTCATGGTCTCGATAATAAAGAGGTCCACGCCCGCGTCGACGCCGGCGCGCACTTCTTCGGCAAAGAGGTCGTAGGCCTCGTCAAAGCTGAGGGTACCCAAGGGGCGAAGCAGCGCGCCGATGGGGCCGATGTCGCCGGCGACGTAGCGGGCGCCGGCCGTGCGGGCGCAGGCGACGGCGGCGGCAAAGACATCTGCCACGGTGGCGGCACCGTCGAGCTTGTGGGCGTTGGCACCAAAGGTGTTGGCGGTAATCACGTCGCAGCCGGCCTCGACATATTGACGTTGGATGTCAGTGATAACCTGGGGCTCCTCAAAGTTGAGCAGCTCGGGCAGGGCGCCCGCCTTCATGCCAGCGGCCTGCAACATGGTGCCCATGCCGCCGTCGAACAGCAGGTGTCCCGTGCCCTCGATGGCGGCGCGCAGGCGATCGTCCTTAATGCGCAGGTCGTCGATCGTGCGCGTCTTGTACGCGGCACCGTTGCGGCGTGCGGCATCAACAGGCGCCGCCAGCGCGGCGCCGTCCGGATCATGAGTGATAAGCGGAGTAAACATCGGGGCTCCTAATGGCTGGAATAGCAGGTGGTGTGGGCGGCACGGAAGCGGCAGCTCTCGCGCATGCGGCAGATATTGCAGGTGGGGCGGCTCTGGGCGTCGTGGACTTCGCCGTCAAACAGACCGATCACCGCGGTCACGCTCTTGGTGGGCATGAGCAGGTTGGTAGGTGTGACGGTAAGCCCGATGAGCCGCGTGGCGTTGAGCGCAGCCACGATCGAGCGCTGGGCCGTAAGCGGGCAGTCGCCGTAGCCGGGGCTGAAGCGCCAGTTACCGGCGAGTCCGTGTGCGGCTGCCGCAGCCTTGACCTGCTGGTCCATTTGCTCAACGGCGGCTTCCACGTAAGCGGAGCACGCGGCGTCGAGCACGGCGCCCTCCAGGGGATGTTGGGCTCCCGTGGTGCGCAAACGGCGCTCGGCGTCCATGCCGAGGGTGCAGGCCATCAGCGCGGCCATGCGGGCGTCCTTAAGATGACGATAGATATCGCGACCCCGTAGCTCAACATTGGTGCCGACCAAGCGAATGCAAGGCTTGCCCTGCTCGTCCTCGCCCGTGGCATCGACGGCAAACACACGGCGCACGCCACGGGGCTCAATGTCCAGTTCCAGACGTTCAACGACAAGCTCAATACGCTGCGCTAGCTCGGGCTCAATCTGCTGACCTCCGTAGCCCAGGTAGCGCAGCATCTCGGCACGGTCGACTCGGGGGCGATGGGCAGCATCGATACGGTAGAGCGCCGGCGACGCAAGGTCGGCCGGCACTTCAATAACGGTTGTATCGATGTGTGGTTTTTCCATTATCTCAGGCGCTCCATAATGGTTGCGGCGATCGCAGGACGATTCATAGTGTACAGGTGCAGGCCGTCGGCACCGTGCTCCTTAAGGTCGCAAAGCTGACGGGCGGCATAATCTACACCGGCTGCCTGCAGGCTTTCGGGGTCGTTCTCGTACTTGGCGAGAATCTTGATGACGGGGGAGGGCAGCGACGCGCCGCACATAAAGACCATGCGGCTGATCTGCGACTTGCCCATAAACGGCATGATGCCCGCGGTGATGGGCACGGTGATACCGGCCTTGTCGGCAAGCTCGCGAAAACGGTAGAAGTACTCGTTATCAAAGAAGAGCTGCGTCACAAAAAAGCTCGCACCGGCGTCTTGCTTTTGCTTGAGGTGCTCGATCGAGACGTTGAGGTCCTCACAGGCAATGTGGCCCTCGGGGTAGGCTGCGGCGCCCACGCAAAAGCCGGCGTCGACGAGCTCGGGGATGAGGTCGCGGGCGTAGGCGTAGTCGGAGGCGGGCTTGTCGTCCTCAGTCGCGCCAGCGGGCAGGTCGCCGCGCAGGGCCAGCACGTTTTCCACGCCGGCCGAGCGATACTCGTCAATCTTGGCGGCGATGTCGGCGTGGGTGCGGCCCACGCAGGTGAGGTGCGCTACCGAGGGCGTATCGAATTCGCTCGAAATCATATGCGCGATGGGGGCAGTGGTGGCACCGTTACCCGAGCCGCCAGCGGAACAAGTGACCGAGACAAAGCTCGGTGAAAGCTTGCACAGGTTGCCCGCCACTTTGCGAGCCGTGTCGAGGGTCAGCTCGCCCTTGGGCGGGAACATCTCAAACGAAACGGGCGTGGTGCCTTGGGATGCTGTCTGCTTAAAAACCTCGTCGACGCGCATATCGTGCTCCTTTAGATATTTAGTGCAATGTATTGTAAGGATTCTACAGCACCACTGTGCCACGGTGGAGTTTTACTCGCTATTTAGGGATACCAATCAAAGATGTCTTGCTATCGGCATTTCCTATAACAGAACAGTCAATTTGGGATGGGGCTATATTGAATGGCATCTGATGCAAAATACCAGTTAATAGAGCCCCATCCTAGATTGACGACCGTTAAACCGTGGGGGGAGGTCTGCAATTTATACAGTTGATTGGCTGCTGAGGGTGGCAACGCTGCCGCGATGCGGTAACCTCATTGATTGGTTTCGTGACAGCAACATAACGGTAATGTTGCGGAAACACGACGAGCCTAATCTATGACTCGTTCGTTAGTAATCAACACCGCATCTCACGCGGTGCCGATACGAAGGGAGTTCCGTATGGCCGATCTTACTGACCGCTTCGGGACCATGGTGTTCTCTGAGGAAGTCATGAAGGACTACCTCCCCAAGGACATTTGGAAGCGCCTCGCTGCAACCCTCGAGGACGGTGAGCCGCTCGACCTGGACGTGGCCAATGCCGTCGCTCACGCCATGAAGGTCTGGGCCATCTCCAAGGGCGCTACGCACTACGCTCACTGGTTCCAGCCGCTTTCGGGCATTACTTCCGAGAAGCACGATAGCTTCCTGGAGCCCAACCACAACGGCACTGCTATTACCAAGTTCACGGGCAAGAACCTGATCCAGGGCGAGCCGGACGCCTCCAGCTTCCCCAACGGCGGCCTGCGCGCCACCTTCGAGGCCCGCGGCTACACCGCTTGGGACCCCACCAGCCCCGCCTTCATTAAGGACGAGGTCCTGTGCATTCCCACGGCTTTCTGCTCCTACACCGGCGAGGCCCTGGACAAGAAGACCCCGCTGCTGCGCTCTATGACCGCGCTCGATCGCGAGGCCAAGCGCGTCCTGGCCCTCTTCGGTAAGACCCCCAGGAAGGTCGTGCCCTCCGTCGGCGACGAGCAGGAGTACTTCCTGATCAAGAAGGACGCCTACCGCAAGCGCAAGGACCTGGTCATCACCGGCCGTACCCTCTTTGGCGCCAACCCCTGCAAGGGTCAGGAGCTCGAGGAGCACTACTTTGGCGCTATCCGTCCCACCGTCTCGGCCTACATGAAGGACCTGGACGAGGAGCTTTGGGCGCTTGGCATTCCCGCCAAGACCAAGCACAACGAGGTCGCTCCCTGCCAGCACGAGCTCGCGCCGGTCTACGAGGAGGTCAATGAGGCCATCGACCAGAACCTCGTCATGATGGAGAAGATGAAGCTCATCGCCTCCCGTCACGACCTGGTCTGCCTGCTGCACGAGAAGCCCTTCGACGGCATCAACGGCTCCGGCAAGCATAACAACTGGTCTATCGGTACCGAGTCCGAGAACCTGCTCGATCCGGGCGATACCCCGCTCGACAACCTGCAGTTCATCGTCTTCCTCACCGCGGTGATCGAGTCCGTCGATAACTACCAGGAGCTCCTGCGTGCTTCCGTTGCCTCGGCCGGCAACGACCACCGTCTGGGCGCCAACGAGGCTCCTCCGGCGATCGTCTCCATCTTCCTGGGCGACCAGCTCACCGAGGTCGTTGAGAAGATTATCGACGGTAAGGCTTCCGTCCACGCCACCCATGGCGTGCTCGATCTGGGCGCCGATGCCCTGCCCAAGCTCATGCAGGACAACACCGACCGTAACCGTACCTCTCCGTTTGCCTTTACCGGCAACAAGTTCGAGTTCCGTGCCTGCGGCTCCGAGCAGAACGTTTCCGACCCCAACATGGTCCTCGACGCTGCTGTCGCCAAGTCGCTCAAGTCCTTCGCCGATGCCCTTGAGGGCACGCCTGCGGACGAGTTCCAGGACGCCGCACTCGAGTACTGCAAGAAGGTCCTGACCGACCACCAGCGCATTCTGTTCTCCGGCGATGGCTACTCCGACGAGTGGCCCGTCGAGGCCGAGAAGCGCGGCCTTGCCAACAACAAGACTACCGCCGACGCTCTGCCCGCCTTTGTTTCCGATAAGGCCATCGCACTCTTTGAGGAGATGGGCGTTCTGACCAAGGCCGAGGTCCAGTGCCGCTACGACTGCAAGCTCGAGAAGTACAACAAGCTCATGAACATCGAGGCTACCACGATGATTCGCGAGGCACGTCGTACCTATCGTCCGGTCATCACCGCCTATGCCACCAAGGTCGCTAAGGGTCTTGAGGCTATCCGCGCCGCCGGCGCCGAGGCCGCCATGCAGTGCGAGCAGAACACGCTCAACAAGCTCTGCAACGGTATTACCACCATCAACGACTCCATCAAGGCCCTCGATGCCGTGCATCAGAAGGCCGAGGCTCTTGATGGCCAGGAGCAGGCTGACGTGTACGCGCACGAGGTCGCTCCCGCTATGGCTACGCTGCGCGCCGCTGTGGACGCCATGGAGGAGATCGTGGCTGCCGACTACTGGCCGGTCCCGACCTACGACGACATCCTGTTCTACGTGTAGAGCGTAACTGACATATCGTCACGGTATTGAGCCGGGGTCCGCGTCATGCGGGCCCCGGTTTTGTTTGCGAAGGAAGCTTTGAAGTCCGTTTTGCCGCCGATTTGCCTAGGTCTAAAGGGTTGTGGGCAAAAAACGTCAAATATGAGTACTGGCACAACTCCTGTAGCATTAGAAATTTGCAAAATGTGCAGTGTTACGCAACATATGTCCAAGTACTTAGCTGATAAACGCTGATAAACGTCTGCAATTCTTCCGCCGTAGGATGCCTGACGTCTAAATCGCCTTCTGAAGGCATGAAATCGCTGTTACTAAAATGGTAACAGTACTCATATTTGCTGTTTTTTGCCCACAGGCCTTGCGATGATGCCGGGATCCGCACCCTGTCGGGTTCGAATCCCGGCGCATGGGTAGCAAAAAGCCCGTCATCGCGGGGCTAACGGGCTGCTTAATTTAAATGGTGCCCCCAGCGGGATATCCGCGTGCGGCTGGCGCCGCCCGCCTTCGCTGCGTCGCTTCGCTCCTTGCGTGCTGCGCTGGGAAACGCTTGCGCGTTTCCTCAGCTTCGCACCCTGTCGGGTTCGAATCCCGGCGCATGGGTAGCAAAAAGCCCGTCACCGCGGGGGTAACGGGCTTCTTTATTTAAATGGTGCCCCCAGCGGGATTCGAACCCGCGATATCCACCTTGAAAGGGTGGCGTCCTTGGCCGCTAGACGATGGGGACAGCGGGAAAGAGTATAGCAGACTTTTTTATCTGTTCGCATATCGTTGGCAGATTGAAAAACCACCACAAAGGAGTAGGCTTCTATTCCGATTTGCAAATATCTCAATCTGTAACATCTGGGCGGGCAAATCGGCTCTACCTGTTACAGATCGAGACAAACTACCGTGGCGGGTTAAAACCACCACAAAGGCGCCTGTCCCTTTGTGGTGGCGGGGCGTTAGGGGAGGAGCTTCATCGCGGCGTCGTGGGCGGCGTGCTCGTAGGTGTCGTCGAGGGATTTGAGCGGCAGCAGGGCTGTGGCCTGGGCATCGCCGCGGCGATCGAGGGCGTGGGTAATGAGCCAGTCAGCGAGCTCGGGGTTTTTAGGCAGTGCCGGCCCGTGCAGGTAGGTGCCGATGACGCCCTTGTAGATGAGACCCTCAAAGCCATCGTCGCCGTTGTTGCCGGTGCCCGTGACGACGGACGTTCCGAGTGGCGTGGCGTCTGCGTCGAGCAGAGTGCGGCCGCCGTGGTTCTCGAATCCCACAAAGGGCTCAGGTGCCAGATCGGTTTTGACGGCTACATTGCCGATCAGACGGTCGGAGCCGCGTACGGTTTCGGCGGCAATGACCCCCAGGCCCTCGATGCGATCCTCGCCCATATAGTACGAACGGCCGAGCAGCTGATAGCTGCCACAGATGGCAAGCAGCGAGCCGCCATCCTCAACATAGGCCGCGACCTTGTCTTTTTGAGCGAGCAGCTCGTGCGCCACGGCTAGCTGGTCGCGGTCGGAGCCGCCGCCCATCATGACGATATCGGCATCGGTCAAATCAAGCGTTTCGCCCATACGGACCTCGTCTACACGCGCGGGAATGCCACGCCAGGCGCAACGGCGCTCGAGGGCGATGACATTGCCGCCGTCGCCGTAGAGGTTAAGGGCATCGGGGTACAGATAGACGATGCGCAGCGGGCGCGAAAGCTCGACTGGCGCGATGCCGACAGGAAGAGCGCTGCCGTCGGCACGGGCTACGGCGCGGGCAGCAACCGTGGCCGCATCGGTACCCTTAAGCCCGTCGAGCTCCTTGACCAGCGGAGGAAAGGCCGTGTAGTTAGCGACGGCGTAGAAAGTGTCGCCAGCAGCCTCGTCTGCCACGGCGCCAATTGCCTGCGCGACGTCCGAGATAATCGCGGCATCGATGCCGGCGTACTTGAGGCGTACCTGCATGTCGTGCGCACGCGTACCTCCGGCAAAGGCGACAAGACCCGGCGTGTCGGCGATGCGCTCGAAGTCGACATCGTAGATCCACGAGACATCGTGGCCGTCGGCGTCGTTGTCGTTGAGGAAGAAAGCGCAGAGTCTGCCACCTGCCGTCTTGATGGACTGGATTTGTCGATCGAAGCCTACGGGATTCTTGGCCAGGTTGGCCTCGACGGTTCGGCCGGCGATATTCCAACGGCCCATGCGACCACCTGCTGGCACGTAGGCGTCGAGCGTGGGCTGCAGGCGTGCGGTGTTCACGCCCAGCTCGTGGGCGGCGAAGAAGGCCGCGGCTACGTTGTAGACCATATACAGTCCGTTGTAGCGTGTGGCGATGTGTACGGCAGCCGCGTCGGGCGCAGATCCAAAGACCAGGTCAAAGCCATAGCCGTCGCAGCCGAGCTTCACGCCCGTCACGCGACGGACAAGCCCAGGGCGTGCCCAGCCGCACGAGGGGCAATGGTATGCGCCAAGCTGTCCGTACTGCACATAGTCGTACTCCAGCGGCGCGTTGCACTGAGAGCAAAAACGCGAGTCGCTAATGCGATCGGACTCGGTGCCCGTGGCGCCGTCGATGCCAAAGGCAATGCTCGCGTTGGGAACGCGCGCGGCAATCGAGGCGCACAACGGGTCGTCGGCGTTGTAGATGAGCGTTGTTGTCGGCGAGAGCTCTAACGCATGGGCGATGACGTCTTGGGTATGGTCGATCTCGCCGTAGCGGTCTAGCTGGTCGCGGAACAGGTTGAGCAGCACAAAGTACGTCGGCTTGAGCTTGGGCAGAACGCGTACGGTGTAAAGCTCATCGCACTCAAAAACGCCCACGCGCTTGCCGCTGCTGGTGTGCTTAAGGCCGTCGCGGGCCTCGAGCAGAGCACCCACCACACCAGGCTCCATATTGTTGCCGGCACGGTTGCATACCACAGTGGCACCGCTGGCGGCAACGGCGTCGGCGATGAGGTTGGAGGTGGTGGTCTTGCCATTAGTACCGGTGATCACCACGCTGAGGTCGACCAGGCCGGCGAGGTCGCTTAGCAGCTCGGGGTCGATCTTCATGGCGATGCGGCCGGGAAGCACGCCGCCCTGGCGCTTAAGGACGGAGCGCAGCCCCCAGCGGGCGATATCGCTCGAGGTGCAGGCGAGAGATGAGCGGAGATTCATGAAGCCGTTCCTAACGTAGATGGCATAGTCGGGGCGATCGCGTCGCTAAAAGCCGTAGCGGCGCGCAAACTCCTGGGCAAGCTGCGAAACGTCTTCGCAGGCATTGGCCCAGGGGGCAAAGTCGGGGGTATCCGAGATGATGCCGTCGGCTTCCCAAACGGCCTGGTGCGAAAGGTCCCAAGGGTCGCGCGGCTCGGGTCGACAGGGGAGATACGGCGTCTGGTACATGGGGTTCAGCAAGAAGAATGCACCGCCCTCGCAGCGGTTGGCAAACTCGCGTAGCGCGCGTGTCGCCGGGCGCATCTTGTTCGTTTTGAACAGCAAGATCGTGCGGGCGAGCAGGTACCAGGGGGAGTTCTCGAGGGCATCGGCCCCCATCTGTTCCTCGAGCTGGTGGGCCAGGGCAAAAAAACCATCCTGATCCTCCAGGCGGGCGAGGGCGAGCAGCACGGTGCCTGCGGCTCGGGTGGGATAGCCTTCCGCCTTAAGAACGCGGTGAGAATAGTTGGCGGCAGCACGGTAGCGAGCGCTCGCCATGCACAGCTGCGAGATGGCCTCGAGCGTGTGGAGCCACCCGATAAGCGCCGGCTCGCTCACGGTAAGGTCTGCTGCGGTGATACCGTCGACTAAAACACTATTGGCCCAGTAGTGTGGGGCCTCCATATCAAACCCGGGCATGCTCTGTTGCAGGTAGTCGGTCGTGCTCGCCTCGAGCTTCATCAGGTCGCCCAGGCAGGCATCGACGGGCGTGTCCGCCAAAATGATGGCGAGCAACTGGGCATCGACGGCCAGCGCATCGACGCGAACAATCTTGAGCAGTTCGTCGCGCATGTCGTCGAACAGGCGATTGCGCGTCTGCTCAAACTCCTCGTCGCTGCCCATGTCCTCGATGCGATGGAGCTCGTCGAGCAGGTGGCGATGAACACCGGCATAGGACAGCAGCGCCTGGGCATGATCGGACTGCGCATACTTTTGGGGATTCGCGCTCATGTCGTTATGGACAAGCTCGCGTGCCGCATCGGTGAGCTCGGGGTGCGATGCCAGATAGGTGCGCTCCAGGTAGGCGGGGATGTAGACGCTCGGATCCATTAGAGGTCTCCTCCCTTAAACGGCAAGCCCTGCTCGGCCGCGTGCAGGATGCGCTCGTCGATCTGGGAACGCACGATATCGTTGGTGGCGACCCAGGCGGCAAAGCTGGCGTTGTCGGGGGCACCCAGGCCCTCCTGCAGCACCGGTGTCGCCTCGGACAGCGCAAGGACAAGCTCATCGGTAGAGCCCGGACCTACGTTGACGCGGGCATAGACGCCATCGGGAAACTCGGTTTGGAAGTAAAGTGCCTCGGCTGCGTGCGGGCACGAGCGCGCGAGGATACGCAGGTAGTGCTCGGCGCCTTCGTAGTCCAACTCGCGCCAGGCAGCGCTCATCAGCGCAATGAGCGTCCACGGGTCCAAGTCGCGCTCCGCATCCTTGGGGCGGCGGCGCAGCGGCGTGTTGGCAAGATAGGGTACGGAGTGGGCAGAGCGAAAGCGCTTGAGCTCCTCGGCGGGGTATTCGAGCTTTGCCATGGCGAGCATCGCGGTGTGGCGAATGCCGGCGGGATCGTTGGGGGCAAAGTCGAGGCTGCGGTTTGCGGCTTCGAGCGACATGCGATAGCGGCCGCTAATGAGGGCGCGCGACGCCAAGGCGGCAAGCCAGCGCAGGTAGGGGCGGCGGGCCAGGTCGCCTGCGGCCTCACGCTCGTAGGGGTCCTGCGCCGAGGCAATCTTGAGCGCCAGATCGTGCTCCACTTCGTCGCACTTGGACACCAGATACTGCACGTATTCCTCGTTGGATTCGGCGGTGAGCGCCGTCAGCATGCGCTGGGCATCCCAGTTGGCCGGATCGAGTGCGGCCGCCTCGCGGAGCATGTTCTCGGCAGCGGTCTCTTCTTGCTCGGCCTGGGTATCGTCAGGGATAAAGGGAATGCGGTAGTCGACGGTCTCGACTACTTTGGCAATCAGATGTCCGGCGCGGTCGCGGTCGTGCACGATGAGCGGTGCGGGGTTGCGGGTGAATTGATCCAACAGACGCTCTACGGCGGGGCCGTCGGTGAGTGGGATATTGTCGCGGCGCAAGGCCTCAAGAACGAGGCGATGGCAATCCTCTTGAATGGGATCGAATGCCATGGGGCCTCCTTTGCTGCGGTTAGGGTTCAAACGTCTCTATATAACGTCCTAGTTTACCCGCATGTGACGTGCCGGGGGAGCCGCGCTCGGACATGCACTGTTGCACCACGAAGGCGGTTGTTAGACAGGTGTCTGCACGCTGGCCATACGACTCGTATCGCGGTGCCGTAAGCGGTCGATTTTGGGCGGCGAACGGTTTACGTTTTGGAGCGTCGCGATGCCGCCTGAGGCATATGGTCAACCTTGATAAAACGTTTGCCCAGCTTGGGGCAATGACCGCAATGCAAGAGGTTCCAAGGATAGAAAAAACGTTTCATCATTGGCGGCTTTAGGTGAATAACTGACCAACTCGAACGGTAAAATAGTGTTTGTCTGAGCGTTGAGACGTTTAGACATCGCGCATTGTCATCGCCGACAACGCGCAAAACGGTCCTAACGGAGCCAATCGGGTGCTCCGTTATATACGCAAGTCTAAGAGGGGCTTGTTTAGGAGGCACAGCATGGGACGTTTTACCAATCCTCGCGATCTGTACTTTGGTGAGGGAGCTCGCCACGAGGTGAAGAACCTCAAGGGCAAGAAGGCCATCATCGTTTCTGGCGGCAGCTCTATGCGCCGCGGCGGGTTCTTGCAGGATGTTGAGGCCGACCTCAAAGAGGCCGGCATGGAGGTTCAGCTTTTCGAGGGCGTCGAGTCCGATCCCTCCATCGAGACCGTCATGAAGGGCGCAGCCGCCATGCGGGACTTCGAGCCCGACTGGATCGTTGCTATCGGCGGCGGCTCGCCCATCGATGCCGCTAAGGCCATGTGGGTCTTCTACGAGTATCCCGAGGAGTCCTTCGATAACATCATCCAGCCGTTCAGCTTCCCCGAGCTGCGTCAGAAGGCTCATTTCTGCGCCATCTCCTCTACCTCCGGCACCGCTACCGAGGTCACTGCCTTCTCCGTCATTACCGACTACGCCAAGGGCATCAAGTACCCGCTGGCCGACTTCAACATCACCCCTGATGTCGCCATCGTCGACCCCGAGCTCACCTACACCATGCCCGCCAAGCTGTGCGCTCACACCGGCATGGATGCTCTGACCCACTGCATGGAGGCCTACGTTTCCACCTTCGCCTCTATGTTCACCGACGCCAACGCTCTGCACGGCATCCGCGAGATCGTCGAGTGGCTGCCCAAGTCCTATGCTGGCGACCATGAGGCCCGTCAGCACATGCATGAGGCTCAGTGCATCGCCGGTATCGCCTTCTCCTCGGGCCTGCTGGGCATCGTTCACTCTATGGCTCACAAGACCGGTGCTGCCTTCGAGAACGGCCACATCATCCACGGTGCAGCCAACGCCATGTACCTGGGCAAGGTCATCCAGTGGAACTCCAAGGACCCGCGTGCTGCCGAGCGTTACGCTTACGTGGCCAAGGAGATCCTGCACCTTCCCGGCGAGACCAACGAGGAGCTCATCGCCGCGCTCGTCCAGAAGATTCGCGACCTCAACGATCAGCTCAACATTCCGCAGTCCATCAAGGACTACGCCAACGGCGGCGTGAAGGTCGACGCCGAGAACCCGCAGATGGTTTCCGAGGAGGAGTTCCTCGCCAAGCTGCCCGAGATCGCCGCGAACGCCGAGACCGACGCCTGCACGCCCGAGAACCCGCGTGAGACCAAGGCTGCCGACTTCGAGAAGATCCTCAAGGCCTGCTACTACGACACCGACATCGATTTCTAATCGACTCTTGTTATCGTAAGGAGGGGCTCCGCACGTATCCGTACGGAGCCCCTTTCTTTTTAATTATTAGAGGATGGGATAAACATGGCTGCAATCTTCAATAGCCCCAGCAAGTACATCCAGGGCCCGGACGAGCTGGCCAAGCTCGGCTCCTATGTCGAGCCACTCGGCGCTAAGGCCCTCGTCATCGTGACGCCTTCGGGCAAGAAGCGCGTCGGCGCCAAGATCGAGGGCGGCTTTGCCGAGGCCAAGGCCGAGCTGCTGTTTGAGGACTTTAACGGCGAGTGCTCCAAGGGCGAGGTCGACCGTTTGGTGGCGCTCGCTCGCGACAACGGCTGCGACATCATCGTCGGCGTCGGCGGCGGCAAGATCCTCGATACCGCGAAGGCCGTCGCCTACTACCTGGAGTCCCCGGTTATCATTTGCCCCACCATTGCTTCGACCGATGCCCCGTGTTCGGCGCTTTCGGTGCTCTACACCGACGACGGCCAGTTCGATAAATATCTCTTCCTTAAGGCAAACCCCAACATTGTCCTGATGGATACGACGGTTATCGCGGCGAGCCCGGTGCGCCTGACGGTTTCCGGTATGGGCGATGCGCTCGCAACTTACTTTGAGGCCCAGGCGACGCATGATGCCGACGGTGGCACCTGCGCTGGCGGCAAGGGCGGCATGGCCGGCCTGGCGCTCGCCAAGCTCTGCTACGAGACGCTTATGGCCGATGGCGTCAAGGCCAAGGTCGCGCTGGAGAAGGGTGCGCTCACGCCTGCCGTCGAGCATATCATCGAGGCCAATACGCTGCTTTCGGGCATTGGCTTTGAGAGCTCGGGCCTTGCTGCTGCTCATGCCATCCACAATGGTCTGACGATGCTGCCCGAGTGCCATGGCATGTATCACGGTGAGAAGGTCGCCTTCGGCACCATCGTCCAGCTGGTACTCGAGGATGCCCCGACTGAGAAACTCGAGGAAGTCTTGGGGTTCTGCATTGAGCTGGGCCTGCCGGTCACGATGAAGGAGCTTGGTGTTGCCGAGGTGACGCGCGAGCAGGCCATGATTGTTGCCGAGGCCGCGTGCGCGCCCGAGGACACCATGTGCAACATGCCGTTTGAGGTGACGCCCGAGATAGTCGCAAACGCCATCCTGGGCGCCGACGCGCTGGGCCACTACTACCTTATGGATGAGTAAATCAAGCTAAGGAAGGGGGCAAAGCCAGCAGATGACTTTGTCCCCTTTTGCTATGGTGCAAACTAACCTATCCCCATCGCACCAAGTTGGTGCAAGGGGATCGGGTTAGTTTGCACCAATGTCGAGTGAGTGAAAGGGCGGATTCTCGTATGGCGCTTCCTATGGTTTATGGCGGTCCCGGCCAGTATGTTCAAGGGCCGGGCGAACTTTCGCGTCAGGGCAGGTATTTGTCATGGTTGGGCTGCGCTGCCTATGTCTTGTTTGACCAGGGCACCGAGGATCGGCTGTGCAAGCAGATCGTCGATGGATTTCTGGACGAAAATCTAAGCGAGCCGTTCTTTAAGATCTATGACGGTCCGTGTACGGAAGAGGCCGTTGTCGAAATGGCTAAGGAAGCCCAGGCCGAGTATTGCGACATGGTGGTGGGTATCGGTGGCGGCAAGATGCTCGATATCGCCAAGGCCGTTGCGTTTTATGCTGAGCTGCCGTTGTGCGTGTGCCCCACGGCGGCTTCGATGGACGGTCCGTGCAGCGCGATCTCGGTGCTGTATCACGAGGACGGGTCGTTCGACCGCTACCTGATGCTCGAGAAGAACCCTGACCTGGTCGTGGTCGATACCAACGTGGTCGCGGCAGCCCCGCTGCGTATGACGGTTGCCGGTATGGGCGACGCGCTGGCAACGTACTTCGAGGCGCGTTCGTGCGCCGCGGCACATGGCGCCAACGAGCACGGTGGCGCGCCGGGGCACTTGGCCTTGGTTGCGGCTCGTGCCTGCTATGACACACTCATGGAGTGCGGCGTCGCTGCCAAGCGCGATCTCAAAAAGGGGCGTATATCGCCGGCGGTTGAGCGCCTGATCGAGTGCAATATTCTGCTCTCGGGCGTCGGCTTTGAGAGCGGTGGCTTGGCGTTGGCGCATGCCATCGCCAACGGTCTGACGATTCTGCCCGAGTGCAAGGCCATGCATGGTGAGGCCGTAGCGTTTGGTCTGGTGGTGCAGCTGCGCCTGGAGCGTGCGCCCGAGCTTGATCAGGTGCTCGAGTTTTGCCAGCGCGTCGGCCTGCCGACGACGCTCGCGGAGCTGGGCCTTGGCGAGATTTCCGATGCCGACCTGATGAGCGTTGCGGATGCGGCCTTTAGAAACGAACGCAATATAGCCAACGAGCAGACAAGGGTGACCAGGCAAAAGCTCGTTGAGCTCATGCGCGAGGCATAGTTTGGCGCTTGATTGACCTTGTGCAATCGAGGCGGCGATAGGCCATGGGCTATTTGCCGCAAAGGTGCTCCGCGTGTAATTTGCCCGAGGCGTGGGCCGATAGCGTATCATTAACTCTTGCTTGTTTGCACTGCTCAGGGAGGGGCCGCGCATGGCGCAGGAACACGATCTGTTTGATGACATTATCGAGATCAGCAAGGGTTTCGACTTTCTTAAAAACCCGCTCGGCGGCGTGACCGATGCACTCGATCCGTCGGCGCCGCAGTGGAATCCTGCCGACTACAAGGAGCGCCCGCGCGGCAACACCATTCCGTGTCTGACCTGCAAAAACGAAAAGAGCGGCTGCACCGCGTGCATGGACGTGTGCCCGGTCAACGCTATCGAGGTCGAAGAAGACGCCATTGAGATCCTCGACTCCTGTCGCAAGTGCGGCCTGTGCGCCGCTGCCTGCCCGACCGAGGCGATCATCTCGCCGCGCCTGGCGCCTAAAAACCTGTATGACAACATTGTCTCTGCTGCTACGAGCCACGAGACCGCTTACGTCACCTGCACGCGCGCCCTCAAGCGCATGCCGCGCGAAAACGAGGTCGTCGTTGCCTGCGTGGGAGATATTACGGCCGAGACATGGTTCTCGGTGCTGGCCGACTATCCCAACGTGAGCGTCTACCTGCCGCTGGGCGTGTGCGATAAGTGCCGCAACACCGGTGGTGAGGACATTCTGGGCGAGGCGATTGCGAAGGCCGAGGAGTGGTCTGGCACGGGTATGGGCTTGGAGGTCGACCCCAAGAGCCTCAAGTGCCATAAGCTTCGCGAGTACGAGCGCAAGGAGTACATGGAAAAGATCGCCCGCACGACGGGCCTGACAGTGACCAAGCTCAATCCGGCGACGGCGGCGCTGGCCTCGGTGACGCAGAAGTTGAAGGCCCACCGTCACCAGATCACGCAGCTCGAGCGTACGCTCAACACCATGTGCGGCACCACGACGGCCAAGCGTCGCCGTTCGCTCACCCATGGGCGGCAGCTGGTGCTCTCAACGCTTCAAAACCACCCCGAGCTTGCCCAGAACATGATGGTGAGCACGCCTGAGTGCGATTTTGACAAGTGCACGTCGTGCGGCGAGTGCGTCAACGTGTGCCCCACGTTTGCCTGTGATTTGGTGGGAAGCGGTCGCTTTGCACTGGAATCCACGTATTGCCTAGGTTGCGGCGCCTGTGTCAAGGTGTGTCCCGAGCATGCGCTCAAGTTGGTCGAGCACGATGCGTCCAATCTGGTCGTTGTCGACCCCGAGGCCGAGGAAAAGGCCGCTCAGAAGGCGAAGGCTCATGAAGAGGCCGAGAAGGTCAAGGCTGAGGCAAAGGCCAAGCTTGGCAAGATGCTCGACCAGGTGGAGAAACTCGCGGACTAGCCAGCGTCCCCAATCTCTGCTTCATTTGCGCCGCCGCGGTGTCCGGATTCGCCCGGATGCTGCGGCGGCGCTATACTTATGCAGTTTGAAGTACCTGTACCAAAAGGAGCTGTCGTGTCCCTTTCCATCGGTATCGTGGGCCTGCCCAACGTGGGCAAGTCGACGCTGTTCACCGCGCTTACCAAAAAGACCGGCCTTGCCGCCAACTACCCGTTTGCCACGATCGACCCCAACGTGGGCATCGTCGACGTGCCCGATAACCGCCTGCAAAAGCTCGCCGACATCGTCAACCCGGGCCGCATTGTGCCGGCGACGGTCGAGTTCGTCGACATCGCGGGCCTGGTGAAGGGCGCCAACGAGGGCGAGGGTCTGGGCAACCAGTTCCTGGCCAACATTCGCGAGACCGACGCCATCTGTGAGGTCGTGCGCTACTTTAAGGACCCCAACGTCATGCGCGAGGTGGGCCGCACGGGCGAGTTCGTCGATCCCGCCGGCGATGCCGACACTATCATGACCGAGCTCATCTTGGCCGACATGGGCACGCTCGAGAAGCAGCTGCCCAAGCTCGAGAAGGAGGCCAAGCGCGACAAGGAACTCATGCCCAAGTTCGAGGTCGCCAAGCGCCTACTCGCCTGGCTCAACGAGGGCAAGCGCGCCGCATCCATGGAGATGACCGACGAGGAGCGTGCCGCCGCCAAGGGCTTGTTCCTGCTCACCATGAAGCCCATCCTGTATGTGGCCAACGTGGACGAGGATATGCTCAGCGAAGACCTGGCGCCCATCGATGGTGTTAAGCCGCTGCCCATCTGTGCCAAGATCGAGGCCGAGCTTTCCGAGCTCGACCCCGAGGACGCCGCCGATTATCTGGAGAGCCTGGGCCTGGAGCAGCCCGGCCTGGACGTGCTCGCTCAGGCTGCCTACAAGCTGCTCGGCCTGCAGTCGTTCTTTACGGCCGGCGAGATGGAGGTCAAGGCCTGGACGGTTCGCCAGGGCGCGACCGCCCCGCAGGCCGCCGGCGTCATCCACACCGACTTTGAGCGCGGCTTTATTAAGGCCGAGGTCATTGGCTACAACGACTACATCGAGCTCGGTGGCGAGCAGGGCGCCAAGGCTGCCGGTAAGCTGCGCATCGAGGGCAAAGAGTATGTCATGGCCGATGGCGACGTCGTGCATTTCCGCTTTAACGTGTAAGGACGGCGCACATGTTCAAATTTGGAAAAAAAGCCGGCTACATGGGCATCGCGCTGCTGGTGCTTGCGGTGCTTCCGCTAGTGGTCGCGACGTTTGTGATCCCCAACATTGGTCCCGAGGTGGCAACGAAATTTAACGCAGCCGGCGAGGTGACGCGTTGGGGCAAGAGCTACGAGTTGCTGGCGTTGCCGGTGCTCAATCTGCTACTCGGCGCGGCGACGTACTTTACGGCGGGACGCCAGGCTAAAAACAATGATGACTCCGCCGCCATGGCGCGCATCGTGTGCGAGCGCTACCTGCGCAACGGCTGCATCACAGGCGTGTTCCTAAATGTGATCAACGTCTACTTTATGTATTCAGCGATTACCGGCACGGGCTTTGGTCTGGGCTTTTAGCTCGCCCCTTTAGGCAGCGAGCCTGCAAGCATATTCGATGGCCGCTGCGAGGCCGCCGCTCGATCGTGGTTGAAAGACCACATCGGCGGCGGCCTCGTTTTCGTATCCGGCGCCGCGAAGGGCGAGCGCTATGCCGGCTTCTAAAAGGAGCGGCAGGCCGCGTTGGCTGGTTGCGATTACGGCAGCCTGATTGAGCGAGCAGCCGTGCGCTTGGCATTGCATGGCAAGTTCACCTTGCGCCGGGCAAGGGACCAGAACGGCGGCGACGCGACTCGATAGCAATGCAAATGCTGTGCGCTCATCGGGCGAAAAGCATTCTGCTTCAACGACGACGAGCTTGGGCGGCGCGCTGTTCGTGCGAAGCGTGGCTCGGTACATGCGGACCGAAGAACCCGACATAGAAAACTCCTGTGTATTCGGAAAAACGTAAACTATAGTTTACGTTTATGTTCGGCTCCATTTCAAACTCGGCTGCATGGACGAACGTGCGAAACAGATTCTTGGTAGGCGGGTCGAAGAGACGCGCAAGGCCCTTGGTATCTCCAAGGTCGATTTTTGCGTGGCAGCAGGAATCAGCCGACCCTACCTCGACCGAATCGAAGATGGGACGGCAAATTTCACGCTCAAGGTTCTATTTAAGATCGCGCCCGCACTCGGCATGACGGTGTCAGAACTTCTCGAGGGTATCGAATAGGGGATACCCGTCGACAACTGAACTATGCCATCGGGACGCGGTCGTGGTTGACTTGGCTGTAGAACAGGCGCTGAATCTCGGCCGCATCGCGTGACTGGCCGAGTGCCCACATAGTTTTGGCCACGAGCGTCTCGGTGGTCATGTCGTCGCCGCGTAAAATACCCGGATGGTCGGCGTAGGCACGGCCGACCTCATAAACGCCCAGGTCGAGGCCCTCTTCGGGGACCTGTGTTGTCATAACGACGGTGCGGCCCGAATCGACCCAGCGGAAAATTGTCTCCTGGAATGACTCACCGGACTCGCCAAACTCGGGAATACCGCCAATGCCAAAGGTCTCCAGAATCACGGCGTCGTAGCTATCGGCAAGGGCGTCGAGAATGCCCGGATTCACGCCGGGCGTGAGCTTAAGGACAAACACGCGCGGGTCGATACTGTCGTAGAAACGAACCGGGCTCTCATTCTGATGCGTGCCGTGAAGCCCGTTGCGCACGATGCGGTCGTTTCGGATGTAGGCGATGGGCGGATAGTTGACGCTAATGAACGCGTTGAAGCTCATGGTGCGCTGCTTGCGGGCGCGCGTGCCGGCAATGGCCACACCGCCAAACACGATTGAGACATCGTGCGAATGCTCGTCGACCGCATAGAGCAGGCTCTGGTACAGATTGAGCTTGGCATCGGTAAAGGGGTTGCCCATGGGCTTTTGCGAGCCGGTGAGCACGATGGGCTTGGGGCTGTCCTGAATCAGATAGGAAAGCGCTGCCGCGGTGTAGCTCATGGTATCGGTGCCGTGCAGGACCACAAAGCCGTCGTGGTCGGCATAACCCTCGACGATGACGTCGCGGATACGCATCCAGTCACTCGGGCGCATATTGGTGCTGTCGATGTTCATGGGCTGCATGACGTCGAGCTCGCAGAGGCCCGAGATCTCGGGGACGCTCTGGGCGAGCTCCTCACCGGTCAGGGCGGGGGAGAGGCCGTTGCCGTCCTCGGTCGATGCGATGGTGCCGCCCGTGGCGATGAGAAGGATGCGCTTCATGCTGGTATTCCTATCGTATTTGTCGCCGCAGAGGCAGAATCGTTCGGCAGTATTGTGGCACAGGGCGTCCAATGTTCAAACGTATTACATCATCTGTAACGTTTTGTAACACTTCAATTGCCGTCAAATAGGGGCCCAGGTCGTGCGTTTGCCGTGCGCTGATGGCTGCGAGGGACGAGAAACCCCATATAACGTGTACACTATGAAAGTTATTTTCGTTCATTCACGCGGGTGGGCACCGGCTCCCCGCCAACAAGAGGGGGAACCATGGATCAAAAGGCTTCCGCAAAGGTCCTCGTACTCGACTTTGGTGCGCAGTACGGTCAGCTCATTGCCCGTCGCGTCCGCGACCTCAACGTGTATTCCGAGATCGTCCCCTGCGACATCTCGGCCGACGAGATTCGCGAGATGAACGCCTCCGCGCTCATCCTTTCCGGCGGCCCGGCTTCTGTGTATGCCGAGGACGCTCCATCCATCGATCCTGCCATCTTTGACCTGGGCCTTCCCGTCCTGGGCTTTTGCTACGGCCATCAGATCACGGCCGTGACGCTCGGCGGCAAGGTCGGCCACTCCGAGGTGGGCGAGTACGGCCGCGCCACCATCACGCGCACGGCCGGCGCCCAGCTCTTTAACTCCACGCCCATGGAGCAGACCGTGTGGATGAGCCACCGCGACGCCGTCTCCGAGGTGCCCGAGGGCTTTACCGTTACCGCCAGCACCGACGTGTGCCCGGTTGCCGCCATGGAGTGCGTCGAGCGCAAGATCTTCACCACGCAGTTCCACCCCGAGGTCAAGCATTCCGAGTACGGTCAGCAGCTGCTGAGCAACTTCCTGTTTGAAATCTGCGGCCTGGAGCCCAACTGGAGCATGGACAACCTGGCCGAGACCATGACGGCCGAGTTCCGCGAGAAGGTCGGCGACGACCGCGTGATTCTGGCCCTGTCCGGCGGCGTCGACTCCTCCGTCGTGGCTGCGCTGGGCGCCCGTGCCGTGGGCAAGCAGATGACCTGCGTGTTCATCAACCACGGTCTGCTGCGCAAGGGCGAGCCCGAGCAGGTGGAGGAGGTCTTCACCAAGCAGTTCGACGTTGACTTTATCCACGTCCACGCCGAGGACCGCTATGCCGAGCTTTTGGCCGGCGTGACCGAGCCCGAGCAGAAGCGCCGCATCATCGGTACGCAGTTCTGGAAAGAGTTCTTCGCCGTGGCGCAGCAGCTCGAGACCGATGGCAAGCCGGTCAAGTACCTGGCTCAGGGCACCATCTACCCCGACATCATCGAGTCTGGCGCTCGCAAGACGGGCGGCAAGACAGCCACCATCAAGAGCCACCACAACCTGATCCCGTTCCCCGAGGGCGTGCACTTCGACCTCATCGAGCCGCTCGACCACTTCTTTAAGGACGAGGTCCGCGCGCTTGGTCTGGCGCTCGGTCTGCCGGGTCACATTGTGTTCCGCCAGCCCTTCCCGGGCCCGGGTCTGGCCATCCGCATTATCGGTGCGGTCGACAAGGAGAAGCTCGAGATCCTCAAGAACGCTGACGCCATCGTGCGCGAGGAGCTCGATGCCTACAACGAGCACCTGTTCGAGCAGACCGGCGAGCGCAACTCCGAGCACAGCTGCTGGCAGTATTTCGCGGTCCTGCCCGACATCAAGTCCGTCGGCGTCATGGGAGACGAGCGCACCTACCAGCGCCCGATTATCCTTCGCGCTGTCGAGTCCAGCGATGCCATGACTGCCGACTGGGCCAAGCTGCCCTACGACGTGCTGGCCCGCATCTCGGGCCGCATCGTGGCCGAGGTTCCCGGCGCCAACCGCGTGTGCTACGACATCACGTCCAAGCCGCCGGCGACCATCGAGTGGGAATAGAACAGGTGTTCGATTCTATGCTATAATGTTTGCCAATGGGCGCGGCGTCTTACGAAGCCGCGCCCATTGCTATATTTGGTCGGATATCGGCGGAAACCCAAGCTCAGGGAGGTATGTCGCGATAGTGTACGATTTCAAGAAGGAGTTCGGGGAGCTCTACAGGCCGCCTGACAAGCCGAGCATCCTGTCGTTCCGTCTATGAGCTAT
>CWGT01000045.1_pt1 | contig 37129 bp, 30 predicted proteins | sample 705021 | NCBI WGS metagenome assembly CWGT01 (sample SAMEA3735911, study PRJEB9488) | human gut metagenome | biome: ENVO:mammalia-associated habitat; material: ENVO:feces | place: Malawi | collected 2009-02-27 | reverse complement strand
CGACGACGAGAAGAACGCCGACTTCGTCAACGCTTACAAGGATAAGTACGGCGATACCCCCGACCAGTTTGCCGCCGACGCCTACGACGGCGTGCACGCGGTGGCCGAGGCCCTCAAGGAGGCCGGTCTTGGTGTCGACGCCGACCCGACCGAGGTCGCCGAGAAGCTGCCCAAGGCTATGCTCAAGATTACCGTCGACGGTCTGACCGGTAAGCTCACCTGGAACGATAAGGGCCAGGTCCAGAAGGACCCCACGGCGTACGTCATCACCGATGGCAAGTACGTACAGGCCTAATTGGCCGCCTTACATAGAGCGGTTTTGATCCCAAGCAGGGGAGGTTTTGGCCTTCCCTGCTTGCTTGGTATCTAGGGACAGTGTAACGTCCCTGTTTCATACATTTACTGGAAACCTATTCGAAAGGGGGATGTGGAACATGACGGTCTTTATCCAATACCTGGTCAACGGCCTGTCCATGGGCAGCGTCTACGCCATCATCGCGTTGGGCTACACCATGGTCTACGGTATCGCCAAGATGCTCAACTTCGCTCACGGCGACGTCATCATGGTCGGTGCCTATGTCTCGTTCTGCGCCACGTCGTATCTCGGCCTCCCGGGCTGGGCATCTGTAGTTCTCTCTTGCGTGGTCTGCACGGTTCTCGGTGTTCTCATTGAGGGCCTGGCCTATAAGCCGCTGCGCCAAGCAGGCCCGCTGGCCGTTCTGATCACGGCCATCGGTGTGTCGTACTTCCTGCAGAATGCCGCACAGCTTCTGTGGGGCGCCACACCCAAGAACTTCACTTCGCTCGTCGCCTTCCCGGTACCGGAGTTCTTGGCCAAGTTCAACGTGAGCGCCGTCTCGCTTGTCACCATCGTCGCCTGTCTGGTTATCATGGCCGGTTTGGTGTTCTTTACGGGCAAGACCAAGATGGGTAAGGCCATGCGTGCCGTGTCCGAGGACAAGGCCGCCGCTCAGCTCATGGGCATCAATGTCAACCGCACCATCTCGATGACGTTTGCCATCGGCTCGGCGCTTGCCGCCTCGCCGGCGTGCTGCTGTGCTCCTACTCGCCGGTGCTGCAGCCCACGACGGGCGCCATGCCTGGCATCAAGGCCTTCGATGCCGCCGTTTTCGGCGGCATCGGTTCCATTCCCGGTGCCTTTGTCGGCGGTATTCTCATCGGCATCATCGAGGCGATGGCGCAGGCTTACATTTCCACGAGCCTTGCCAACTCTATCGTCTTTGGTGTTTTGATCATCGTCCTGCTCGTCAAGCCTGCCGGCCTCTTGGGCAAGTACGTCCCCGAGAAGGTGTAGGTGAGCGTTATGAAGTTTCTTAAAGACAAGCAGACGCGTCACGACTTTGTCACGTACGCCATGTGCATTGTGGCGTTCGCTATCGTGTTCTTTATGCAGTCTAACCACATGATCCCGCGCATGATCGCCGGTCAGCTGGTCCCCATCACGGCCTATATCGTCATGGCCATCTCCCTTAACCTCGTCGTCGGCATCGCGGGCGACCTGTCGCTGGGCCATGCGGGCTTTATGAGTGTCGGTGCCTACACGGGCATCGTCACCGCGGTCGCCCTCGAGAGTGCCGTTCCCTCCGATCCGGTGCGCCTTATCATCAGCATCGTGGTCGGCGCCATCGCTGCCGCCATCCTGGGCTTCTTGATCGGCATCCCGGTCCTTCGACTGAGCGGCGATTACCTGGCTATCGTGACGCTGGCCTTTGGCGAGATCATCAAAGAGATCGTCACCTGCCTTATCGTGGGTGTCGACTCGCGCGGCCTGCACGTGATCTTTAACATTACGGGCAACTCCACGATCGACGACCTGCATCTGCTCGAGGACGGCACCGCCATCATCAAGGGTGCCCAGGGCGCCTCGGGCGTGTCGACGTACTCGACCTTCCTCGCCGGCGCCATCCTGGTCATGGTCGCACTCGTGATCGTGCTCAACCTGGTTCGCAGCCGTACCGGCCGTGCCATCATGGCCGTGCGCGACAACAAGATCGCTGCCGAGTCCGTGGGCATCTCCGTCACCCAGTACCGCATGATCGCCTTCGTGGTTTCCGCTGCCCTCGCCGGCGCTGCCGGAGCCCTCTTCGGCGGTAACTTCTCGCAGCTCTCCGCCACCAAGTTTGACTTCAACACGTCGATTCTCATTCTGGTGTTCGTGGTCCTGGGCGGTCTGGGCAACATGCGCGGCTCCGTCATCGCGGCGGCGCTGCTCACGGTGCTTCCCGAGCTGCTCCGTCAGTTCTCGGACTACCGCATGCTCATCTACGCCATCGTGCTGATCCTGGTCATGATCTTTACCAACAACCCGCAGCTCAAGGCGTTCTTCGGTCGCGTCAAGGACCGCCTTGCTCCCAAGAAGGAGGTGGCAGCCGATGTCCAGTAAATTTGAGTTCAACAAGGGCAAGATGGTCCCGTATCCTTCTGGCGCCATCGTTCCCGATCGCGACCTGGGCGAGCGCCCGGCACTCGAGTGCATCCACCTGGGCATTGAATTCGGCGGCCTTAAGGCGGTCGACGACTTTAGCCTAACCATCGGCAAGACCGAGATCGCCGGTCTCATCGGTCCCAACGGTGCCGGTAAGACCACGGTCTTCAACCTGCTCACCAAGGTGTATCAGCCCACGCACGGCACCATCCTGCTCGACGGCGAGGACACCTCGGGCAAGTCGGTCTATCAGGTCAACCGCATGGGTATTGCCCGTACCTTCCAGAACATTCGCCTGTTCAACACCATGACGGTGGAGGATAACGTTAAGGTCGGCCTGCACAACCAGGAGCGCTACTCCGGCTTTGAGGGCGTGCTGCGCCTGCCGACGTACTGGAAGCACGAGAAAGCTGCTCACGAGCGCGCCATGGAGCTGCTGTCCATCTTTGATATGGAGCACCTGGCTAACGAGCAGGCCGGCTCGCTACCTTATGGCGCCCAGCGTCGTCTGGAGATTGTCCGTGCGCTTGCCACCAACCCCAAGCTACTGCTGCTCGACGAGCCTGCCGCCGGCATGAACCCGTCCGAGACTGCGGAGCTCATGGAGAACATCGTCAAGATTCGCGACACCTTCGGCATCGCCATCATGCTTATCGAGCATGATATGTCGCTCGTTATGAACATCTGTGAGGGCATCTGCGTGCTTAACTTTGGCAAGGTCATCGCCAAGGGCACGGCCGAGGAGATCCAGAACAACGACGCTGTTATCGAGGCGTATCTGGGCAAGCAGGATAAGGGGGAGAACTAAATGGCAGAGCCGATGCTTTCCGTCTACAACATCAACGTCTGGTACGGCGCCATCCACGCCATCAAGGACATCTCCTTCAACGTCAACGAGGGCGAGATCGTCGCCCTGATCGGTGCCAACGGCGCCGGCAAGTCCACGACGCTAAAAACCGTTTCGGGCCTGCTGCGCTCCAAGACCGGCTCCATCAAGTTTATGGGCGAGGACATTACCCATACGCCTGCCGACAAGCTGGTTGGCAAGGGCCTGGCCCAGGTCCCCGAGGGACGTCGCGCCTTTTTGCAGATGACGGTCGAGGAGAACCTGGAGATGGGCGCCTACACGCAGCCCAAGTCCACGGTGGCCCCGGGCCTTGAGCGCGTCTACGAGCAGTTCCCGCGCCTGAAGGAGCGCCGTCGTCAGGTCGCCGGCACCCTTTCGGGCGGCGAGCAGCAGATGCTCGTTATGGGCCGCGCCCTTATGAGCAACCCCAAGCTGCTCATGCTCGACGAGCCTTCCATGGGCCTGGCGCCGATTCTGATCGAGCAGATCTTCCAGATTGTCGAGGACCTGCACAAGGCCGGCACCACGGTGCTTCTGGTCGAGCAGAACGCGCAGATGGCGCTCTCGATCGCCACGCGCGGCTACGTGCTCGAGACCGGCAAGATCACCATGACCGGCACGGGCCAGGAGCTCCTGCACGACGATAACGTCCGCAAAGCCTACTTGGGCGGTTAACTAGTTACGCGGTTTTACCAAACCGCGTAACGGATCGACGCTGCAAGCCCGCCAGAGCGGCAATCTGCCTTTCAACTTCGGCGGCATGACCAGAAGGTCTATGCCGCCTTGTTTCAAGGCACCTTGCCCGCTTTGGCGGGCTTTCGCTGTCGTTGCCAAAATATCGGCGTTGTGGCAGCTATCAAGAGGTGGTCGTTGGGGGTAGTCGTTGGGGACGTTCTTGAATGACTAGTCGTTTAAGAACGTCCCCAACGACTATTCCTTTTCAGTTGCGGTGAAATAGGGACTGAAAGAGGGCATCAGGGGCAAAACCAGTCCCTATTCCACCGCAACTTCATGGGGATGTGTGACAATGCCCGTCGGAAAACAGCTGCTGTCTTTGGGGGTCTATCTATGCTGTACGAGTTTTGTGCCGAGAACTTTGAGCGGGTGCCGGCGGCCATCGAGGCCGGTGCGAGGCGCATTGAGCTGTGTGACAACCTCGCCGTCGGTGGCACCACGCCGTCCGCCGGCGTTATTAGCGCTACAGTCAGCTATGCTCACGAGCATGACGCGCGAGTGATGTGCATGATTCGTCCGCGTGGTGGCGACTTTCATTACAACCAGGACGAGCTACGCATGATGGAGATAGACCTGGGCCTTGCTGTGAGCGCCGGCGTTGACGGCCTGGTCTTTGGCTGCTGCAAGCCCTGTGCCGGCGGCTGGGCGCTCGACGAGCTCACTCTCGGCGCCCTCGTTATGGCTACGGGCTGCGCGACCGAGGAGTGCAAGCGCGAGCCCCTTGACATCACCTTCCACATGGCATTTGACCAGCTCTCGCCCGAGGCTCAGCTCGATGCGATTGATACTCTTGCCGACTGCGGCGTTACGCGCATCCTCACGCATGGCGGCGCGGCGGGTACGTCGATCGAGGATAATTTCGATCACCTGGCTCGTTTAATCGAGTATGCGGGCGATCGTTTGACCATCCTTCCCGGTGGCGGCATCACTACGGCAAATCGCGGCGCGGTCGCGGCGGCGCTCGGCATCTCCGAGCTCCACGGCACCAAGATCGTGCCGCTGGAGGTGTAGTCTGTGGCGCTCGTATTTGACGTTCAACAGGCGAACGGTAAACCCGACGACAACCGTCGTCCCGGCATCGCGTGCCCCTTTTGCGACACGGAGGGGCTTGCCAACATCATCGAGCGCGATGGTGACTGCATCTGGCTCGAGAATAAGTTCAAGACCTTGCGGGCCACCCGTCAGACCGTGTTGATCGAGTCGGCCAATCACGACGCCGACCTGGTGACCTATGAACCGGATGAGCTGCATCATGTGATGCGGTTTGCCCTGGGCTGTTGGCAGCGGATGATCGATTCCCAACAGTACCGCAGTGTGCTCATGTACAAGAATAAAGGCCCGCTTTCGGGCGGCAGCCTCGTCCATCCACACATGCAGATTGTGGGCTTGGAACAGGAGGACGGCTATGCGGCGCTGACCTCAGCCAACTTTGAAGGCATCGATGTCTGGCGGCGGGGGAGGGTCGCGATCACTATCTCGGCCGAACCGATCATGGGGTTCTTTGAGGTCAACGTCTCGGCTCCACAGGGAATCGCCGCCAGCGATGATGCCCGCGACCAAGTCGAAGTGGACCTGTTTGCCGATGCGATTCAGGTGGCCCTGCGCTATATCCTGCACGAGCACCACGGCGGTCGCGCGGAGTCGTACAACTTGTTCTTCTACCACATGGACGGCCGGACCATTGCCAAGGCTCTGCCACGTTGGGTGGTATCGCCCTACTTTGTGGGCTATCGTTTGGCCCAGGTCAATGCCGAGACCACGCTCGATATCGATGCTGAGCTCCTACGCGCGCGTCTGGAAACGCTCGTATAGCAAGACTAACACCCGCGTCATGCGGACGGTCTAGCGTGCCATCGTGTCGCGGCCGGCCTCGACACGATGGCGCTGTTTGGCGCGCTCCTCACCGGTTAGGCGCTCAAAGAGATGCCCGATAATCGAGGCCAGCACTTGCTGAAACAGCGTTCCGCACATGACGGGGAACACGACCTCGCCGGGAAAATACTGTGTGGCGATGACGGCGCCCGAAGAGATATTGCGCATACCGCAGGTAAAGCACATGGTGGTCGTCTCGCTATACGGCAGGTGCAGGGCCCGGGCGATCAGGACGCCGATGATAAAGCCGCTGATGGCGAACACCAGGATAAAGAGGGCGACTTCCAAGCGCTCAACATTCATGTGCAGCACGTACTCGCTCATGGCGGTGGAGTTGGACGCGATGACACTCATCATCATGAACTTGCAGGCGGGCGAGAGCGCGGGGGAGAGTTTCTCGTGGCCCCAGCCACGCGTGAGTTCGTTCATGACGATACCGAGCACGGCGGGTATGGCGATCATAAAGGCCATATTCTGCATCATGCTCGGCACGTCGATCGAGACGGTGGCGCTCAGCAGGAGCTTGAGCGTAAGAGGAATCGTCACAGGTGAGATGACCGAGGACGTCAGGATGATGGTGAGCGCGAGCGGGCCGTTGCCGCCGAACATGCTGATCCACATAAAGGCAGTGACTGCCACGGGTACGCTGTACTCGAGCACGATGCCGCAGACCAGGTTGGGATCGGAGCCGAAGAATAACGACCCCATGGCATAGGCTGCGATAGGGATAAGCACCGCCGAGACGAGCAACGCCAAGAACAGGTGCAGCGGGCGATGGAACACATCAGCCACCTGGTGAAAGGTGTTGCTCAGCGCGCCCTGAAACGTCATAAAGGCAAACAAGGCGGGAACGATGGGCCTGAGAACGCCGATCTGCTGGGGAAAGAGCACGCCGAGCGCCACGCAAATCGGAACGATGATCTGCATGTGCCCCGCGAGAAACTTGCCCAGTCCAATCCATTGCTTCATATGCGCTTGTGACTCCCTTTGCTCGTGAATCCGTTTTGAATGGATATGCTAGACGCTCGCATGCGTCCGCGCGTCAGAAACGCTCGAATATTTCGAGGCTATTACCGGCATCGTCTACCGAAACCGCGGCGTGCCGAGGCGATTTGCGTCCGCGCTGCACGGTATAATAAATTCGTTCAACAGATCTGCCTGCCGAAGCGGGCATACACAGAGGACTCATCGCTATGAACCGTGAGAGGTATCGCGGCGACCTGCCCCTATCGGGGGTGGGCGCCTATGTCATCGCTTAAGACGACGCATCGCTGGGCGGTCGCTCGGCAAAACCCCGAGCTCGAAAAGGAGCTTTCGGCTGGCCTGGGCATACCCGGGCTGGTGGCGCGCATTATGGTTGCGCACGGCATTACATCCATCGAGGAAGGCCAGCTGTTTTTGACGCCTTCGCTCGATCGCGACTGGGCCGACCCACTCATTATCCCGGGCATGTCGGTCGTTGCCGACCGCGTCGAGCGTGCTATTCGCAACCACGAGCGCATTGCGGTCTTTGGCGATTTTGACGTTGACGGCATTACGTCGACCTGCCTGTTGACCGAGGCGCTGCGCACGTTTGGCGCCGATGTCACACCGTTTATTCCTCATCGCTTTGACGAGGGCTACGGCCTGTCGCGTGCGGCGCTCGACCGCGTTAACGAGCTCGCCCAACCCAACCTGATCGTGACCGTCGATAACGGTATTGCCGCCAAGGAAGAGGTTTCCTATCTGGAGAGCCTGGGGATCGATTTGGTGGTCACGGACCATCACGAGCCCTCCGATCAGGTGCCGCAGGGCGTGCCTCTGACCGACCCCAAGCTCGAGGACGGGGGTCCCTCGCGCGAGCTTGCCGGTGCCGGCGTGGCGCTCAAGCTGGTGCAGGTTTTGGGTGAGCGTTTGGGCAAGCCGTCGTATTGGCGTTCGCTGATCGAGGTCGCGGCGCTGGGCACCGTGTCCGACATGATGCCGCTCACGCCCGAGAATCGCGCACTGGTTGCCGAGGGCATCCAGCAGATGCGCGTGACGGCCCGTTCCGGCTATATCGCGCTGGCCGCGCTCGCCAAGGCCGACCTCTCTAGCATTACGGCCGATGGCCTGTCGTTTTCGCTCATTCCCCGTTTGAACGCCGCTGGCCGCATGGCCGATCCAAAATTGGCACTTGACCTGCTGCTTGCCCGCGATCCTATCGAGGCAAGCGCGCTGGCGGCTGAGCTCGAGGAAATCAACCGCCAGCGCCGCGAGATCGAGGCGGAACTCACGCGCGATGCCATGGCAAAGGTCGAGGAGACCTATGATGGTGGACGCGCGATCGTCGTGGGCGGCGAGGGCTGGCACGAGGGCGTCAAGGGTATCGTGGCGAGCCGCCTGACCAACCGTTATCATGTGCCGGCGCTGCTGTTCTCGATCGAAGACGGTATCGCTCGCGGTTCGGGTCGCTCGGTGGGCAAAGTCAACCTGTTCGACGCCGTAGAACGCTGCTCCGATCTGCTGATTCGTCGCGGCGGGCATGCGGGTGCGGTAGGAGTGACCATCGAGGCGTCTAAGCTCGACGAGTTCCGTCGCCGCCTTTCCGCCGTGCTGTCCGAGCTTCCCGCCGAGGACTTTGAGGACACCGACGAGGTTGCTGCCACCGTCGACCTCTCCGAGCTGAATATTGAGACCATCGAGCAGATCTCCCGTCTTGAGCCGTTTGGCCAGGGCAACAAGGTGCCGCTGTTGGCGGCCGAGGGCGTGACAATGTGCGATCGCGCCGTGGTGGGCAAAACCGGCGAGCACATGCGCTTCGTGGCGACCGATGGTGCCGCGAGTGTGCCGGCCATTATGTTCCGCGTGCCACAGATCGATAGGCTCATCAATTGCGATAGCGCCGTCGACTTGGTGTTCGAGGCTGTGGCCGAGCATTGGCAAGGTCGCGTAAAGCCCAAGCTCATGATCAAGGATGTCTTGGTTCGCGATACCACGGCGCCCAGCGTTGACGACCCGGCATGTGAGCTTCGTCGCGGCGTGGAGCCTGCGGACGCCGGTCTTCGTCTGGAGTCCCACAAGCGCCAAACGCTCGCCCAGCTTTCCTATACCGAGCTCACACGCTCGCTCATTCACAGTTTTATCGGAGCGAACCAGCCGCACCGCGCGCAGGTCGAGGCACTCGACGCCCTGGCCGATCACCAAAGCGTTCTGGCCGTTATGGGAACGGGGCGCGGCAAGTCTCTTATCTTCCATGTGCACGCCGCGTGCGAGGCGGTCCTTCGCGGGCGTGCGAGCATCTTTGTCTATCCACTGCGTGCGCTCGTTGCCGACCAGGCCTATCACCTCTCGTCGACGATGGCTGCGCTCGGCATTGGCGTCGGCGTGCTGACCGGCGAGACCGTGGAGGCGGCGCGCGATGACGTGTTTGCCGGCTTGGCTTCGGGCCGCACCGGCATCGTGCTCACGACGCCCGAGTTCCTGTCCATTCACCGCGACCGCTTTGCGCGTTCGGGGCGTATCGGGTTTGTCGTTATTGATGAGGCGCATCATGCCGGTCTTGCCAAGGGCGGCGACCGCAGCGCCTATCTCGACATGCCCGATATCCTCAAGACTCTGGGCGACCCGGTCGTTCTGGCGGCGACTGCCACCGCAACGGCTCCGGTTGTGGCCGAGCTCGCCCGCGTGCTACCGATTACCCGTACGGTGGTCGACGAGACGGTGCGCGAAAACTTGCAGCTCGAGGATGACCGAGACCTTACGAGCCGCGAGAACCGCCTGGTGTCAATCGTGGCGACGGGGGAGAAGACCGTCATCTACGTCAACTCGCGCGATCAGTCCGTGGCGCTTGCCAAGACGCTGCGCAAGCGGGTACCCGATTGCGCGACCCGCATCGCGTTCTATAACGCGGGGCTTGCACGCTCCGATCGTCGCCGTGTCGAGGAAGCGTTTCGTGACGGAAGCCTCAGTTGCATCGTTTCGACCTCTGCCTTTGGTGAGGGCGTGAACCTGCCCGATATCCGTCATGTCGTGCTCTACCATATGCCGTTTGGCGCCATCGAGTTCAACCAGATGAGCGGACGCGCCGGTCGCGACGGCCTACCTGCCGTGATTCACCTGCTCTATTCGTCGCGTGACGCTCGCATTAACGAGCGCCTGCTCGACTGCTATGCGCCCGAGCGCGACGAGCTCGTCACGCTCTATCGCGCGCTGCAGACTATGTGGCGCTCCAACCGCGGCAAGACCGGAGACGACTCGTTTAGCGCGAGCGATATCGACATCGCGCAGATGTGCCTTGCCATCGATGCCCGCACGCCGGTCGACGAGCGCTCGGTGGAAAGCGGCCTGGGCATCTTCGAAGAGCTTGGTTTCTGTCGCGTTTCGGGGTTTGACGACACCCGTCGCATCGCGATGGCCGAAAACCCCGGCCGCGTGCAACTGAGCAGGTCAATCCGCTATTTGGAGGGCCTGCGCTCGCGCATGGAGTTCTCGGCTTTCCGGAGCTGGGCGCTCGATTCGTGCGCTTCTGATATGCTAGCCAAAGTTAACCGCCCGATCGTACCACGGGCCTAGGGGAAGGGGACCTCGATGGATGCCGCAGCCCGTACCGCCCATGATTCCACCCTCCAGCCGTTTTCGGAGATGGAGCACTATAAGCATGCCGATGAGCTGCCGCCCGAGATTATGGCGGACAGCTACGACAAGCTGGAGCGCCTGTGCCTCAAATATATGAATGAGGACGACTTCTCCAAGGTGGAGCAGGCCTATTGCTTTGCAGCCGAGAAGCACTGCAACCAAAAGCGGCGCTCGGGTGAGATGTACATCAACCATCCCGTCGAGGTGGCTATCATTTTGGCCGATCTCAAGATGGACTGTGACGTGGTGTGCGCCGCGCTGCTGCACGATACCGTTGAGGATACCGAGACCTCGCTTGCCGATGTTGCCGGCCTGTTTGGCGATACGGTGGCCGAGCTCGTCGATGGCGTGACCAAGCTTACCAACATCGAAGTCGACAGCATGGACGAGAAGCAGGCGCTTACGCTGCGCAAGATGTTTCTCGCCATGTCCAAGGACATCCGCGTTATCATCGTCAAACTTGCCGACCGCCTGCATAACATGCGTACGCTGGCGGCCCTTCGCGAGGACCGTCGCCTGTTTAAGGCCCGCGAGACCATGGACGTGTATGCGCCCCTGGCCGACCGTCTGGGCATGAGCTCCATTAAGTGGGAGCTCGAGGACCTGTCCTTCTTCTACCTGGAGCCCGATGCCTACCAACGCATCGCGCGCATGGTAGCCGAGTCGCGCGAGGTTCGCGAGCGCTATCTGGCCGAGACCATCAAGACGCTCACCGACGAGCTCAACCGCATTGGCCTGGAGGGCTTCCAGATTAATGGCCGTTCCAAGCACTATTGGTCCATCTATCAAAAGATGAAGCGCAAGGGCAAGGAATTCTCCGAGATCTACGACCTGGTGGCACTGCGCGTCATCACGCATTCGGTGCGCGATTGCTATTCCACGCTCGGCGCGGTGCATACGCTGTGGCACCCCATGCCCGGTCGCTTTAAAGACTATATCGCCATGCCCAAGGTCAATAACTACCAGTCGCTCCACACGACGGTTATCGGCCCCACGGCTCGTCCGCTCGAGATTCAGATTCGAACCTACGAGATGCATGAGCAGGCCGAGTACGGCATTGCCGCCCACTGGCTCTATAAGAAGTCGGGCGGATCGTCTGCCTCCAAGACCAATGATGCGCAGCGTCTGGACGATCAGATTAACTGGCTCAAACATTCGCTCGATTGGGCTGCGTCTGATGAGATCACCGATGCCAAGGAATACCTGCACTCGCTGAAGGTCGACCTCTTCGATCAAGAGATCTTCGTCTTTACGCCCAAGGGCGAGGTCATGGCGCTTCGTGCCGGCTCCACGCCGCTCGACTTTGCCTACGCCGTTCACACCGAGGTGGGCAACCACTGCGTCGGCGCTAAGATCAACGGTGCGGTGGCCCCGCTCACGCACGAGATCAAGACGGGCGACCGTGTCGAGATCCTGACCAACAAGAGTTCCAAGCCGTCGCGTGATTGGCTCAAGATCGTTAAGACCCCTTCGGCCAAGTCAAAGATCCGCCGCTATTTTGCCGCCGCGACCAAAGACGATGACGCTGCCGCCGGCCGCGATATACTGGCCAAGGACCTGCGCAAGCGCGGGTATGGCATCTCTACGCCGCGATCCACGCGTGCGCTCAACGCCGTGGCGGAGCAGTTTAACTACAAGCAGCTCGAGGACCTGTTTGCCGCCGTCGGCGCCGGCAAGGTTGCCCCGCGCGCTGTGGGTAACAAGGTCGAGCAAATCTTGGACCCCAAGCCCGAGGAGCAGCTCACCAAGACCGAAGCCATCGCCGAGGTCGTCAAGCAGCCTGCCCGCGGCTCCAACCGCAAGCCGCAAAAGCGCGGCAAGAGTGCCAGCAACGGCATTATCGTCAAGGGCGAGAGCAACAGCGGTCTGCTGGTCCGTCTGGCTCATTGCTGCAATCCGGTGACGGGCGACGATATCGTCGGCTTCATCACGCGCGGCCGCGGTGTCTCGGTACATCGCGCCAACTGCCCCAACGTCAAGGGTCTTATGGAGCATCCTGAGCGCATGATCGAAGTGGAGTGGGACGGCGCTGCCGACACCCTCTTCCAGGTCGAGATCGTGGTCGAGTGCCTGGACCGCATGGGCCTGCTCAAGGACGTTACCATCGCCATCGGCGATGCGGGCGGCAACATCCTTTCGGCTGCCACCTCGACCAACCGCGAGGGCATCGCAACCCTGCGCTTTATGGTCGAGATTTCTGACGCGAGCGGTCTGGATCCGCTGCTGGCTTCCATCAGCAGCGTCGACTCGGTCTACGACGCGCGCCGCCTGATGCCCGGCGAGGGCGGAGCGCAACTCAAGCGCCGCGTGTAGATTCATTCCGCCGTTTTACCAAACGGCGGAATGGCTTGACGCTGCGCGCCCACCAGAGCAACAATCTGACGTTCAATTTCGGGGGCATGATAAAAAGCAGAAGGCCGACGGGGCAATTCCGTCGGCCTTCTTTTATAGGCTCACGTTATTCTTCGGTCCAAAGGCTGTCGCCGTTGGTGGCGCAAACTTCCTTAAACCAATCGAAGCTCTTCTTTTTGCTGCGCTCGAGCGTTCCGTTGCCCTTGTCATCCATATCCACGTAGACAAAGCCGTAGCGCTTGGCCATCTCGCCGGTGGAAAGCGAAACGAGGTCGGTGCAGCCCCACATGGTGTAGCCCAGGCAATCCACTCCGTCGATGCAAATGGCCTTGGCCATTTCGCGCAGGTGGTCACGGAGGTAGTCGATGCGGTACTGGTCATCGACGGTGCCATCGGGAAGCAGCTCGTCTATTGCGCCCAGGCCGTTTTCGACGATAAAGATTGGCTTATGGTAACGGTCGTAGATTTCGTTCATCACAAAGCGTAGGCCAACCGGATCAATCTGCCAACCCCAGGGCGTTACCGGCAGATAGGGATTGGTGGGGGAGCCGCCCATTCGCTTGAGCTCATCGGATGCTTCGATGAGTGCGCTGCGGTAGTAGCTAAACGTTACGTAGTCGAGCGTGCCGGCGGCAAGAGTTTCGGCATCCCCGGCCTCCACAAACTCGTTCATGTTTACGCCCAAGCGGCGGAACATCGCACGCGAATAATAGGGGTAGACGCCATTTGCCATGACATCGCTAAAGAATTGCGTCATATGGCGGAACTGCATGCGACGGAACTCGTCCTCGGGCTTGCAGGTGGCGGCATAGACTTCCGAGCTTGCGTACATGGTGCCGAACATGGCCTCGGGCATCATTTCGTGCCCCATCTGAACGGCCTTGGCGCTCGCCAGGAACATATGGTGGATACAGCGATAATGCGTTTGCTGATCGGTGCGGTGCGAGCCGGTGGCAATATAGCCCGCAATGGCGTTGATCTCGTTGAAGGTGAGCCAATACTTGCACTTGGTGCCGATTCGCTCAAAGAGAGCACGGCAAAGGTTGAGATAGCAGTCGATTACGTGTCGGTCCTCCCAGCCGTTGTATTTCTCGGCCAGATAGGCGGGCAGCTCGTCGTGGCAGATGGTAATGAGCGGCTGGATATTGTGCGCCAGCAGCTCGTCGACCACGTCCTCATAGAATTTGAGGCCTGCCTCGTTGGGCTCGGCTTCGTCGCCTGTGGGGAAGATGCGGCTCCAGGTAATGGAGAATCTAAAGACGCCAAAGCCCATTTCGGCCATGAGCGCGATGTCCTCGCGCCAGTGATGATAAAAATCGACCGCCTGATGGCTCGGATAGTACTGGTCATCGTAAATGTAGGGCACTGCTCCCTCGGGGAAGGGCTGACACTGGAAGAAGCTGCTGTTAACCGAGGTACGGCTGCCATCGGGCATTTTGAGCGTGAGCTGACGCGGCGTGGTCACATTGCCGTCGGTCTCAAAGTCACGCGTGAGAAGGCCGCGACCGTCTTCGCCAAAACCGCCTTCGTACTGAAAATCGGAAGTGGCGCCGCCCCAGAGGAACGTGTCGGGGATATGCAGCTTGTCGGTCATGGGGTTTCCTTTCGTGCGAGGATCGGCCAAATTTTGGTTAGATTCATTTAACGCGGCGCACGCATGCTTTACCGTTAGGTTGTATGCTCTAATAAAGGGAAAATAACCTGTACGAACGAAGTGCTGGTTCGAAAGGCGGAGGCCCGTGCTCACGCAGCGTCAGATTAGATTGCTCATGCTTTTGGGAAGTTGCGATTCGTGGATGACGAGCGGTGAGCTTTCCGAGCGCCTGAGTATCAGCGCCAAGCTTGTCAAGCAAGAGGTTGCGGCGATTCGCGAGCAGCTGGGAAGCGCTGCGGGCATTGAATCCCTGCCGCGCTATGGGTATCGGTTGCTATATTTGGACACGGCTCTGCGTGAAAAGCTGGCGGCGGATTTTGATGCACACGAGGGACATCACAGCATCAAGCGCCGATATGCCCAGGTGTTCCTTATGCTCGTGCTGGCGCCTCGGCCGCTTTCGATGTCACAGGTCGCTGAGCGGCTGTTCGTCTCTAAAGCGACTGTTGCCGAGCAAGTCCAGGTTATGCGCTACCGCATGACACGCCTGCCTAATTTAAGCTTCGGAGTGGGAAGCCGCGATGGAATGCGTATTGAGGGGGCGGAATCGGAGCGGCGCTATGAGGCCTCCAAGTGGATTGAGGCCGATCGCATCGATGCAATGTTTGATGATCCGGGCACGGCGGAACGTTTTAGGACGGTGTATGTTCAGGTCTTGCCCACTGTCATTGAGCGGTCGAGTGACTTGCTTGCTGTGGGAAGGATTTCGGGCGATGACGTGAAGCGCGTTGCCGGATGGTGTGCCCTCTCGCTCGTTCGGCCTGTTGCATGTGAGCAGCTTGGGGAGCGGCAAGAGGCGTGCCGGGCAACGGAGGAGGCAATTGTTCTTGCGGAGGCCATTGCGGGCGACCTTTCGGGCCAAGGAGTAGGCGAGTTTGCGGTAACAGACCGGACCCATCTTGCCCTGCTGCTGAGTGAGCTCATCGTGCCCGTGCGTCCGTCTGATTTGGCGGTCATCCATGCCGTGCGCTTGTTGGACGAGGCGGCGCGGGCAACGCGATGCGACTCACTTCGAACGTCCTCGGAAGCGCGCATGGGGCTTGCGATTCGCATAGACGGCGTCTTGCGACGCTGTGCGGCAGGGCATGGCCTGCTCAACTACCATGCGTCCGAAACGGTGGCGCGCTATCCGCTTGCCAGCTGTCTAGCGTCATCGTATCTGGAGCGCACTATGCCCGGTCACGTTTCTAAGGCCGAGGCCACGCTTATCACCTTGGGCCTCGCTGGGGCTATAGAACGTGCGACGCCCGCTCGCCCCGTGGTGCTCTATACCGATGAAAACACGGTGGTTATAGCTCACCTTCGCGCGTTGATTGAAGGTACGTGGAACCGTAGGGCGTATCTCGAGGAAGTGCATCCCACGGGCTGGCGGGAGCCTGCGCCACGCCGTGCAATCGAGCTCGCTACCGACCCGTCGAGTGCCATTCTTCATCCCCGGGCAATTGTGCTGCCGGCTTTGCCGAGTAATGACGACCTTAGGCATGTTGAGCATCTCTTGGCACGCCGTGCGCAAGAGGATTTGGCACGGCTGTGGGAAGAGGCCGTTGAGCTTGGTGATGGCGCGGCGAAAACTGCGGTCATGGCATGCACCGGGCGCGATCGCCGGCGGGTGGTGCTCACCGTCTACCGAACGGTTTGCGTGGTGGAACGGATGGACAGCGTGGTATCGAGAATCGTTGTGAGCGACCTGTCCGAGCCACTCCGGTATCGCGGAAAGGCGTATCGGAGGGCCGTGAGCGTTGCATGGTCGGCGACGGAGCAGAGCCCGCTTGAGCTTTTCGAGGTGGTGTCGCAGCTGTTGCTCGAGGAAATCAAGGACATGCGCTGATTGAACAGCTGGATATGCGCGCGGTGCCGCTGGGATAAGCGTCGTGAATGGGGGCAATCGCCGATGAACGGTCGAAAAATCGCCGCGAACGGTATTTTTCTTCAAATAACTTCACAATTCGATGCAGAGGGTGTTAAGGTTCGTCTCGACGTTTCGGTTGTTACTCCTTTTCGAGGCAACGCGGACGCAGCCACATATAGTCCGAACTTGGATTGTTGAGTGAAAGCTGTCGGCCACGATTGTATCGAGAGGAGTTTTCTTATGCTTATCACGAAAAGAATCAATAACAACGTTGCCATGGCACAGGATAGCGATGGCAATGAGCTGGTTGTCTTTGGCAAGGGCCTTGGCTTTCGAAAGCCGCCCTACGAGCTCGAGGAAACCTCTCAGATTCACCGCGTGTTCCGCAACGTCAATGACGACCTGCTTAAGAGTATTAACTCCATTTCGGGCGAGGTTATCGGCGTTGCAATGGATATCGTGCGCCTGGCCGAGGTCGAGCTCGATTGCAGGCTCAATCCCAATCTTTATCTCACGCTTGCCGACCACTTGCAGTTTGCAGCGGAGCGCTTTGCCGACGGCATCGTTATGGAAAATCCACTCGCTGCGGATATCCCGCTGGTGTACCCCGATGAGTTTGAGCTGGGCAAAACGGGTCTAGCCTTTATGCGCAACGTGACCGGCCTGGAGCTTCCCGAGTCCGAGGCATGCTCGATTGCTCTGCATATCCTCAATGCCGAGGGCCGTGGCGCCAAGCGTGCCAACAGCGCGCGCATGGTTCAAAAGACCCTAAAGATCGTTGACGACGTTACCGAGATCGTCAACGCCAAGATGTTTCCCTGCGGGAGGGGGCTCGACAAGACCTCCCATGCATACGTGCGCTTTGTTACGCACCTTAAGTTTCTCGTAAAACGCCTGGAGGGTGTCGATGAGCATCAGGAAGCCAAGCTTCCGCTGCTCATGGATGTTGCGAAAGGCTATCCGAGGGCTATGAGCTGCTCAAAGGCCATTTCCCGCTATTTTAGGCGTGAACATGGGTGGAAACTCACCGATGAGGAGCGCTTCTATCTGTTGATGTATCTCATCAAGCTCGAGAACTAGCGCTTCTCGCAATATGACGGCAGGTGCATGCAGCGCCGCCGTTCACATATCCGGCCAAGCCGGCGATTTCCCCAACGGATTCGTTACGGAGCGACCACCTCATACAACCTTTGGTAATAGGCGCGACGGGCCAATGGCGCCGGGCCTCGCGTCTATATACAGCACTGTCCCTAAAGCCAATGCTCAGTTAGGAAAAGGAGACATTATGGCAAGTAAGTATGATGGTCTCGCCCACATCATCATCCAAAACGTGGGTGGTAAGGACAACGTCAAGAGTCTCGCGCACTGCGTTACCCGCCTGCGCTTTAAGCTCAAGGACGAGTCCCTTGCAAACGACGAAGTGCTCGAGAGCACCGACGGTGTCATCAAAATCATGCATGCTGGTGGCCAGTATCAGGTCGTGATCGGCCCGCATGTCACCGACGTCTACGATACCGTGCTTGCAATCGGTAAGTTCCAGGCCGGTGGCCTCGTTGACGAAGAGGGCAATACGATTGAGGAGGACGAGGGCGAGAAGGCCCCCATGAAGCCGCTCGACGCCTTCATCGATATGGTGTCCGGCATTCTCCAGCCGGTTCTTCCCGTGCTGGCCGCCGCCGGCATGACTAAGGGCCTGCTGTCGCTGTGCACCTTCCTGGGCGTGATGACCGCCGATTCCGGTGCCTACCAGACCATCTATTCCTTCGCCGATGGCTTCTTCTACTTCCTGCCCATTTTCCTGGGCTTCACTTCGGCAAAGAAGTTTGGCATCAACCAGTTTGTCGGTGCTGCCCTGGGCGCTTCGCTCTGCTATCCGGCTATGGTTGCCATGAAAGGCGCCGATCCCATCGGTTCTGTCTTCGCCGGTACGTTCATGCAGATGAACTACTCGGATACGTTCTTTGGCCTGCCCATCGTGTTCCCGAGCTCCGGTTACACCAGTTCCGTCATACCCATCATCATCGCGGTGTTCTGCGCTTCCAAGTTCTGGAAGGCAATCGATCAGAAGATTCCTTCGGCCGTGCGCTTCTTCCTTACCCCGATGCTCACGCTTGTGATCTTCACCCCGCTTACTTACCTGGTCATTGGCCCCATTGCCGGCGTTCTCACCAACCTGCTCGCCCTCTTCTTTAAGACTGTCTACGAGATTCCCGTTATCGGCGGCATTGCCTGCGGCGCCCTGCTCGGCGGTTTGTGGCAGGTCCTCGTGGTCTTCGGCCTGCATTGGTCCGTCGTCCCCATGTATCTCAACAACCTTGCCGTGCTGGGCTATGACGCCGTTTTCGGCGGTCGTCAGGTCTGCAGCCACGCTCAGGTTGCCTCTGTCCTCGCGGTGTTCTTTAAGACCAATGATAAGGCCCTCAAGGAGGTCTGCATCCCTGCAGCCATCACCGGCGTCTTTGGCACTACCGAGCCTGCTATCTACGGCGTGACCCTGCCCAAGAAGACCCCGTTCGTTATGTCCTGCATCGCCTCTGCCATCGGTGGCGCATTTGTCTGCGGTATGGGTGCCAAGCAGTTTATGGCGGGTTATTCCGGTATTCTGGGCCTGCCGGTCTACATTGATCCTACGGGTGCCGAGGGCATCAACAACCTCATCATTATGGTTATCGGTATCCTCATTTCCATGGTTGCCTCCTTCATCCTCACCTACATCACGTACAAGGATGAGCCCAAGAAGGCCAACGCCTAGTTTTCGGTTGGGCATCGGTGCTGCGCGTCGATGCCCAACGACGGCCGCGTGCCCCTGGCACGAACGGCCGGCTTTGGGGCCGCCCGAGTCCGCACGGCGCGGGCGGCCAACTTTTTGCTAGGGTAAATTGGGACACAGCCTTTTTCGTTGCCGCGGCGTCCCTCCAGACGTCGACCCAGTCCCTTTTCGGTTGCGCAAAAAGGCTCTGTCCCCATTTATCGGCATATGCCGATCACATATTCGAATCCCGCCTGTAAGGAGATGCGCACCCATGCAGCTGAGTCTGGCTTCGACCATGCCCCTCATGCTCAACCAGATCATTGCCATGTTCCTCATGATGGGGGTGGGCGCCATCTGCTTTAAGGCAGGATTCATCACCAAGGACGGCTCCAAGGTGTTCACCAACCTTGCTTGCTATGTGTCCACGCCCGCCGTGGTGCTCCGGGCACTTGCTAGCAAATTTGATCCGGAGGTGGCTGCCAACGTTGCATGGGTGGTCGGTGTCACCTGTATCCTTATGGTGGTCTGTATCGTTTGCGCACGCCTTGCTTATGGCTCGAACGGAAACCGGGCGGCACAGGTAGGTATCATTGTCTCTAACATGGGCTTTGTGGGCATTCCTCTTGTCGAGGGCGTGATTGGCGAGGAATACGTCATTTACATCTCCGCCACCATCGCGGCTCAGACCGTCTTTATTTGGACCTATTGTGTATGGATGTATACGCGTGACCGTTCCACCGTGAGCGTCAAAAAGGTTTTCACGAATCCAGTGATTATATCGGTCATCGTGGGATTTGCCATGTTCTTCTTGAGCTATGAGCCCCAGGGCGTAGTCAAGGTGTTCGTGGACGGCATGGCGAACCTTAACACCGGTCTCGGCATGCTGATCGTGGGCATTTTTCTGGCACAGTCCGATCTCCGCGCGCTCCTGCGCACCCGCTCGATTTACAAGGCGAGCGCGCTTCGCCTGCTGGTTACGGCGGGCATTGCTGCCCTCATCTTGGCAGTGACGCCCATGCCCCAGGCCTGTAAGGCAGTCCTGCTTATCGCGTTTTCATGTCCATGCGGTGCCATGTCGTCCATGATGCCGCAGCTCTTTGGTGGAGACTACCGTTTTGGTGCCGGGCTCGTAACCATATCAACGCTTCTTTCTATTGTCACCATGCCCGCCTTGCTCTCGGCGGGCCTCATGTTGTTTTAGTTCCTGGGGCGGTGGCACGTCGCCCAAATCGACCGAAAGGAAGATACCATGTCCGTAACCCCCGCTTTTCCGCAAGGCTTCCTCTGGGGTGGCGCCACTGCCGCCAACCAATTAGAGGGCGCTTGGGATGTCGAAGGCAAAGGTGTCTCGGTGGCCGATGTGGTTACCGGCGGCGATGTCAATACGCCGCGCCTGATTGATCCTTCGCTCGATCCGGACAAGTATTATCCCAACCATGACGGAATCGACTTCTATCACACTTATGAGGACGATATCGCGCTTATGGCCGAGATGGGCTTCAAGACGTTTCGCATGTCTATCGCCTGGACGCGCATCTTCCCCACGGGCATGGAGGATGAACCCAACGAGGCTGGCCTTGCTTTCTACGATCGCGTTTTTGATTGTCTGCGCGCCCACGGTATCGAGCCGCTTGTGACCATTAGCCACTACGAAATGCCCTATGCCTTGGTCGATAAGCTCAATGGTTGGGAGAGCCGCGAGTGCATCGATTATTTTATGCGCTATGCGACCTGTGTCCTCGACCGGTTCCACGACAAGGTTACCTACTGGCTCACGTTCAACGAGATTAACTGCGGTCTTGCACGTGGCGGCGCCTCGACGTCCACGGGTACGTTCAAGGGCTATACCGGTCCGCGCACCGGGCTGCCGTTCGATCTCTCGGTTCGCTATACCGCCGTCCACAACCAGTTTGTGGCGAGTGCCAAGACAGTTATCTATGCGCACGCGCACTATCCCGAGCTCAAGATCGGCGACATGTGCATTTACATCCCGTATTACTACCGCACGTGCGACCCCGATGACGTCCTGCTTTCGCAGCAGGTTATGCAGCGTGTCAACTACTTTACGTCCGACGTTCACGTGCGCGGCTACTATCCCGGCTACATCAAGCGCTATTTCGCCGACAACGACATCACCGTCCGGATGGAGCCGGGCGACGACGAGTTGCTGCGCGCCGGCACTGTTGATTTTTGCACCTTTAGCTACTACATGAGCAACTGCGTGAGCTGTGACCCCACGCTCGAGACCACGGGCGGCAACCTCTTCGGCGGTGTCAAGAACCCCTATCTCAAGGCAAGCGATTGGGGTTGGCAGATCGACCCTAAGGGTCTGCGCTGGGCACTTAACGAGATGTGGGACCGCTACCAAAAGCCGCTGATGGTGGTCGAAAACGGCATGGGTGCTTTCGACAAGCCCGGCGAGGACGGTGTCGTGCACGATGACTATCGCATCGAGTACCTTCGCCAGCATATCGAGCAGATGCGCGAGGCCGTGGCGGACGGCGTGGGCCTCATGGGCTACACCATGTGGGGCTGCATCGATCTGGTGAGTGCTTCGACGGGCGAGATGGCCAAACGCTACGGCTTTATCTACGTCGACGAGCACGACGACGGCACCGGCACCGGCGCGCGGAGCCGCAAAGATAGCTTCCACTGGTACAAGAAGGTTATCGAGTCCAACGGCTCGGACCTGAGCTAAACGAAAGGAACAATCATGGCAGCTTTTCCCCAAGGTTTTCTCTGGGGCGGCGCTCTTGCCGCCAATCAGTGCGAGGGCGCGTATCTCGAGGACGGCAAAGGCCTCTCTGTTCCCGACATGATTAAGGGCGGCACTGTCGATACCCCGCGCATGATCACCTCGACTGTCCACGAGGGCGAGTACTATCCCAGCCACGAGGCCATCGACTTCTACCACCACTACAAGGAGGACATCGCCCTCTTTGGCGAGATGGGATTTAAGTGCCTCCGCGTCTCCATCAACTGGGGCCGCATCTTCCCCACGGGTGAGGATGCCGAGCCCAACCAAGCGGGTATCGAGTTCTACCGTTCTATGTTCGAGGAGATGCACAAAAACGGCATCGAGCCGCTCGTGACGCTCAGCCACTATGAGCTGCCCTATGCGCTTGCCAAAAAGTACGGCGGTTGGTCGAGCCGCGAACTCGTGGAGCCGTTTGTGCGCTACGCGCGTCTGTGCTTTGAGGAGTACAAGGGCCTCGTCAAGCTGTGGATTACGTTCAACGAGATTAACTGCCTGTGTGCTCCTTTTGGCAATATCATGGGCGGCGGCATCTTGCCTCCTGGCGACAACGTGGCTCTCGACTACAGCACCAAGGTCGAGTGGGACGACGAGCAGCGCCGTTACCAGGCCCTTCATCACCAGTTTGTGGCAAGTGCGCTCGCGGTCAAGGCCGCGCACGAGATCGACCCCGACAATAAGGTCGCCTGCATGATTGCAAGCCGCGCCACCTATCCGTACAGCTGCCGTCCCGAGGACGTGCTCTTCGCCCAAAAGATGGAGCGCATGGCCAATCATTACTGTGGTGATGTTCAGGTGCGCGGCGCCTATCCCAGCTGGGCCGACCGTCTCTGGCGCGAAAAGGGCGTGCACGTCGAGCAGGAGCCGGGCGATGCCGAGCTGCTGCGCGAGGGCAAGGTCGATTTCTATACCTTTAGCTACTACAAGAGCTCGACGGTTTCGACCGACCCCACCGTGCCTGTGGGTACAGGCAACGTCTTCTACGATGACGCCGTCAACCCCTATCTCGAGACGTCCGATTGGGGCTGGACGATCGACCCCAAGGGCCTGCGCTGGTATCTCAACGACATGTACGATCGCTATCAGGTACCCATGATGATCGTTGAAAACGGCCTTGGCGCTATCGATGTGGTTGAAGAGGACGGCTCTATCCACGACCAGTACCGCATCAACTACATGCGCGACCATATCGAGCAGATGGCAGAGGCTATCGACGATGGCGTCGACCTGATCGGCTACACCATGTGGGGCCCGATCGACATCGTCTCCGCCGGCACCGGCGAGATGAAGAAGCGCTACGGCTTCGTGTACGTCGACAAGCACAACGACGGCTCGGGCGACCTTCACCGCGCACGCAAGGACAGCTTCTTCTGGTATCAGAAGGTCTGTAACACCAACGGTGAGGTGCTAGGCTAGAGAATGACCATGGGCGGCCAAAATGCGCTTGCGCACTTGGCCGCCTTTCCGAATGCAAAAGGAGTGCCTATGTCCCTCGATACCACGCCACGCGGTTCTGTTTCCATTGAATGTTTGGCCAACGGACCTATCGAAACCAACAGCTACTTTGTGGGCTCGGCGGGGGAGTGGGTTGTCGTCGATCCCGCATGGGACGGTGCGGCCTTGGTCGAGCGCTTTTATGCCGAGCATCCGGACGAGACGCTGCTCGGCGCCGTCTGCACGCATGGGCATGCGGACCATGTGGGCGGCGTGGCGGGCGTGCGCGCGGCGTTGGGTGAGGCATGCTTGTACGCGTTGCCTGCTAAAGATGCCGAGCTTCCTGCTCAAAACATCGCTGAGCAACGTGCCATGTGGGGAATCGACACGCCCGATCCGGGTGAGCCTACGCGACTGATCGCCGAGGGCGATACGCTTGTAGTGGGAGAAGCAGCACTCCAGGTTATGGAAGTGCCGGGGCATACGCCGGGCGGAATCGTGCTGTTCGTGGCGACGCAGGAGGGCAATGTCGCTTTCGTAGGGGATACGCTATTTCCGGGCAGCCACGGTCGCACCGATCTTGCGGGCGGCGACGAGGCGACCATCTGCCACTCGCTCAAAAAGATGGCCCGCGAGCTACCCTCCGACACCGTCTGCCTTACCGGTCATGGTTCCGCAACGACGATGCAAGCGGAGCTCGCCCGTAACCCGTTTATGAGCCGTTGATAAGCGCAGCGGGCATGCCCAACTCGGAGCCTGCCATGCCCGCCGTGGCTCTGTTTTCGTACGTTCCATCCACCCTGCTTCCAACTAATGCGGAAATCGCAATCGTGGAACCCTCTCCATAATCCAGATATCTTAATCAATGTCGAGAGAAGGCAAGGAGGTGTGGCGCATGATCGATTCGCAGGTTCGCAAGGTTCTCTTTTATATCGAAGAGCACGAGGGTGTGATGCCCCAGCTCCTTGCCGGTGTATTCGATGTAAGCGACCGTACGATCCGCACCTATGTCAAGAAACTTAACGGGCAGCTCGAACCCGCCGCGCATATCCATAAGGCGCGCGGTGGCGGGTATTCGCTCGTTGTCACTGATCGCGATGCTTTCGATAGACTTGTCCAAGCGTCCTCGGAGGGCGGCATCCGCGCCCTGCCCTCGACGCCTGGGGGAAGGGTCTCCTATCTCCTGAGTGATCTTCTTTGCCGTACGGGCTGGATCACGCTCGACGATCTCTCCGAGATTCTCTTTGTGTCCCGCAACGCCATCTCGGGGGACCTCAAACAGGTCGAGGAGCAGCTCGGGCGGTTCGACCTCTCGCTTGAGCGTCGCCCTCACTATGGGATTCGCGTCCGCGGCAGCGAGATGTCTCGCAGACTTTGTCTCGCCAACAATACGCTCGATAGCCTCATGGATGTTCATGCAGACGTTGACGCCAATCGTGCGTCCCTTGACGCGATCGCCCGCTGCGTGGACGAGGTTATCGCCGAAGAGGGATTCCAAATCAACTCTGCGGCATATCAGAACCTTATGGTTCATATCGCCATCGCCGTCCGTCGCATCCGTGAAGGCTGCTATGTGCCTATGGATGCCGAGCATCTGGAGCATCTTCGCTCCTCGCGTGAGTTTGCCGTCGCCGGGCGCATCGCGAGTGGTATTGGGGAGGCGTTCTCAATCGATCTTCCTCAAGAGGAGGTTGCCTACATTGCCATCCATCTGGCTGGCAAGCAGTCTCTCTATGTGGGACCCGACGATGAGGATAAAGGTCTCGTCATCTCCGATGAGGTCTGGAATGTCGTGTCCGAGATGCTTGAGCTCGTTTGGGATTCCTATCACTTTGACCTTCGCAGCGATCTTGAATTGCGCATGAATCTGGCGCGTCATATCGTGCCGCTCACGGTGCGCCTCAAGTATCGCATGCATATCGATAATCCACTGCTCGCCGATATCAAGGAGCGTTTCACTCTTGCCTATTCTATGGCCTTGGATTCCTCCACGATTCTGGCGGAGAAGTACGGAAACCGTCTTTCCGACGACGAGGTCGGCTACATCGCGCTTGCCTTCGCGCTCGCTCTCGAGCGTCAGAAGGGCGAAGCCCCACGCAAGAACATCCTCGTCGTGTGCGCGAGCGGGCAGGGTAGCGCCAAGCTGCTTGAGTACCGTTATCGCCAGGAGTTCGGCTCGCTGGTCGACAGGGTAGTGACGTGCGACGCCAGCCATGTGGACAGCGTCGACATGACGGGCATCGACTACGTTTTCACTACCGTTCCGTTGCGCTGCTCGCTTCTCGTACCGGTACGTCAGGTGAGTTTCTTTCTCGATGACGAGGATATGAAAGACCTCAGGGACCTTTTGAGCGATGTCGGCCTGTCGGGCAGTCTTGCTCCCTTTTTTGCGCCCGAGCTGTTCGTGACCGACCTTGACGTATCTGATAAACGAGAGGTGATCGAGGGGCTCTGCGAGCGCGTAGCTGAGTGTCGAAAGGTACCCAGCGATTTTTGCGAGCTGGTCCTTCGTCGCGAGGAGCTTGCCCAGACAAGCTTTGGCAACCAGGTTGCCATGCCACATCCGGTGCAAGCCGTGAGCGACGGCACGTTTGTGTGCGTGGGACTGCTCCGCCATGCCATCGAATGGAACGGGCAAGCGGTGCGCGCGGTCTTTCTTGTCTCGGTATCCAAGGCCAAGAATAAAAAGCTCGAGTCTTTCTACCGCAGTATGGCCAAGCTGCTCACCAATAAAGAGGCTATCCAGAAGCTCGTCGGCAACCAGGAATGGGGCACGCTTGTCGAGCTTTTGAATACATTTGGAATGTAAGACGACAACTGTAAGAGGAGACACAGATGGACGAGAGCAAGTACGAAAACGCCCTCCAGATCATCCTTCATGCGGGCAACGCCAAGTCGGCCGCCTTGATGGCGATCGACGCTGCCCATGACGGTGATTTCGAGGGGGCAGAAAAGCAGCTCGCCGAGGCGCAGGCCGAGATGAGCGCCGCCCACAAGAAGCAGTTCGAGCTCACCCAGGCTGAAGCTAACGGCGAAGAGGTCGATATCAACATTATCCTGATCCACGCTGAGGACCATCTGACAATGGCGATTATGGCAAGCGATTTTGCTGAGCGCTTCGTTGAGCTGTATCGCGATAAGTATGAAGGTAAATAGCCTCGACTTTTACGTTTTGGTCATCTAAGCGCCCTGGAAGAGCGCTTTATGAAAGGAGTTTGTAATGAACATCATGTTGGCTTGCTGCGCTGGTATGAGCACCTCTCTTGTCGTAAGCAGGATGGAGGAGGCTGCAAAAGCCCAGGGCAAGGAAGACTACAAAATCTGGGCCGTTGAACAGGGCCAGGTTGCTGAGGAGCTTGGTAATTTCGACGTGCTGCTGCTCGGGCCGCAGGTCCGTCATCTTCAGCGCAAGCTCACCAAAGTCGTCGACGGCAAAGCTCCCGTTGCCGTGATCGATCCGGTTGCCTATGGCAGCTGTGACGGCGCCAAGGTCCTCAAACAGGCTGAGGACCTCGTCGCCAACGCATAAGGGCCTACGCCCTCATCAGGCGCCGCCGCGCATATTCCACCTTGCGTGGCGGCTTGCCACCGAAAGCACTGGTACATTACTTTCGAAAGCAGGTACATCATATGGCTTTCTCCGAGAAATTCGAAGATGTAATGATGGTTGTCGCAGAAAAAGTGGGCGACAACGTCTACCTTTCTGCTATTAAGGACGCCTTCACCGCGTTCATGCCCTTCGTTATTGTCGGTTCCATGGGCACCCTTCTCAAGACCCTGGTCTCCTCGACCACGACCGGTCTTGCCCAATGGATTCCGGCTCTAGCCGGCCTTGAGCCCGCATTTACGGCTATCAACTACTGCACCATGTCCTTTATGACGGTGCCCATCACGTTTCTGATCGGCCTGTATCTGGCGCGTGCCAAGAAGGCCCCCGAGTATCCGACGGCCCTCGTTTCCGTTGCCGCCTACATCTCTATGATCTGCAGCTCGATCAAGGTTGATGGCGCCGGCAACGCACTCGAGATGCCGGTCTCCGGCCTGCTCACCACCCAGATGGGCGCGCAGGGCCTTTTCGTCGGTATGCTCACTGCTGTTGTCTTCGGCTCGCTGTTCTGCTGGCTTTCCAAGATCGACCAGATTAAGATCAAGATGCCCCCCTCGGTCCCTTCTGGCATCGCTCAGTCCTTTAACGTAATGATTCCGGTTTTCATCGTTTTGGTCGCTAGTGCAGTTTTCGGCCTTGGCTTCCAGGCACTCACTGGTTCTTACATCAACGATTGGATTTACGGCCTCATGCAGGCTCCGCTGGAGGCAGCCTTTAAGACCCCTGCCGGCGTTATCGTCATCGTTGTTGTTTCTCAGCTCTTCTGGGTTCTCGGTATTCACGGCGGCCTTATCGTTTCTCCGGTCCGAAATCCCATGTTCAACGCCGCCATCGCCGCCAACACTGCCGCCCTTGCCGCCGGCACCATGCCCGATTCCCCGTTTACCATGGGATTCTGGAATTGCTTTGTCGCTCCTGGCGGTGCGGGCATGACCCTGTGTCTCATTATTGCCATCTTCCTCTTCTCTAAGCGCGACGAGGAGAAGGCTATCGCTAAGCTTGGTTTCCTGCCCGGCCTTTGCGGAATCTCCGAGCCTGTCGTCTTCGGTATCCCTCTGGTTCTGAATCCGATTTATGCTGTCCCGTTCGCCCTCGGTAGCGGTGTCTGCGTTGCTATTGCCATGTTTGCGACCTCCATTGGCTTCCTGCCCTGCAATACCGTTGACGTTCCCTTCGGTGTGCCCATCCTACTCAATGCTTTTGTCGGTCATGGTTGGCAGGGCATCGTGGTCCAGGCCATTGAGCTTGTCGTCGGCACGCTTATCTGGATTCCCTTCGTGGCCGCTAACTCCAAGCTCGCAAAAAAGGAGCAGGAGGAGGACGCAGCCTAAGACCACCAAGCTGATCGCAGATGCGATTACTAGCCTGTAGCTATGAGGGGCGCGGTGCACGGGAGCGCCGCGCCCCTATTTTATAAGAATAGGAGCATCCATGAGCGAATTTACCAAGACGTCCGTGTTCCCCGAAGACTTCCTTTGGGGCGGAGCCACTGCCGCCAATCAGTGCGAGGGTGCCTGGGATGTCGATGGCAAGGGTCTTTCTGTTGCCGACTGCACAACGTATAGGCCCAACGTCGACAAAAAGAACTATGCTGCCTTGCACGGCATCACCGACGATCAGATCCGCGCTGCCATGGAGTCCGATGATATCCATGAGTACCCCAAGCGTCATGGCATCGATTTCTTTCATCGCTACAAGGAAGACATCGCGCTTTTTGCCGAGATGGGCTTCAAAACGCTGCGCGTCTCTATCCAGTGGACGCGCCTGTTTCCCACGGGCACCGAGGAGCAACCGCTCCAGGCGGGCATCGACTTCTACCGCGATCTCTTTAAGACGATGAAGGAAGCCGGCATCGAGCCACTCGTGACGCTTCATCACTACGAGATGCCGCTCTACCTCGCCAACCACTATGACGGCTGGGGAAAGCGTGAGGTCATCGACTTCTTCGTGCGTTACTGCGAGGTGTGCTTCCGCGAGTTTGGCGAGTATGTGAAATACTGGCTCACCTTCAACGAGATTGACTCCGTGTTCCGTCACCCCTGGACCACGATCGGCGTCTGCACCGACCGCTATCCCGCAGACAAGTGCGAGGAGCTCATCTACCAGTGTGTGCACAACCAGTTCGTGGCGAGTGCCCTTGCCACCAAGATGCTCCACGAGATGGTGCCGGGCGCGCAGATGGGCTGTATGGTGACGCGCACGCTCACCTATCCCGAGAACTGCAACCCCAAGAACATGCTGCTCGCGCAGAAGACGAATCGCGATAACTATTTCTATAGCGACGTCCAGGTTCTAGGCGAGTATCCCAAGCATGTCCTTAAATACTGGGAACGCCACGGCATCCACGTCGAGTTCGGCATGGGTGACGAGGCCATCCTCAAGCAGTACTCAGTGGACTTCGTATCCTTCTCTTACTACATGAGCATGGTTGACTCCATCGATGCCGACAAGCGCGAAAAAGTGGGGGGTAACCTCGCCACGGGTGTCAAGAACCCGTTCCTGCCCATCTCCGATTGGGGCTGGCAGGTTGACCCCGATGGCCTCACCTATGCGCTCATCGACATGGATGACCGCTACCACAAGCCGCTGTTTATCGTCGAGAACGGCCTGGGAGCCTACGACAAGGTCGAGGAGGACGGCTCGATCAACGATGACTACCGCATCGACTACTTCCGCGAGCACATCAAGGCCATCGGTGCCGCGATCGAAGAGGGCGTCGACGTCATGGGCTACACGCCTTGGGGCTGCATTGACCTCGTGAGTATGTCCACCTGCGAGATGGATAAGCGCTACGGCTTTATTTATGTTGACCTGGACAACGAGGGCAACGGAACCTATGCCCGCTCCAAAAAGAAGAGTTTTGGCTGGTACAAGAAGGTCATTGCTTCCAACGGCGCTGATCTCGACTAGTTGCTGAACACCCTTAGCACGGCCGGCATTCTTTATCCGGCCGTGCCATTACATAAGAAAGGAATAGACCGATGAGCGTTTTCCCCAAAGACTTCCTGTGGGGCGGTGCCACTGCGGCCAACCAGTTCGAAGGTGCTTGGGATGTCGATGGCAAGGGCCCGAGCTGCATGGACATGGCCACCAATGGCAACCATCATCACCCGCGCGAGATCACGCCGGTGCTCGACCCTGATAAACTCTATCCTTGCCATGACGGTGTCGATTTCTATCATCACTACAAGGAAGACATCGCGCTTCTCGCCGAGATGGGCTTCAAGGTTTTCCGCTTCTCGATGAACTGGCCGCGCATCTTCCCGACGGGATTTGAGGACGAGCCCAATGAGGCTGGCCTTGCGTTTTATGACCGTGTCATGGACGAATGTGCAAAGTACGACATCGAGCCGCTCGTCACCCTCAGCCACTATGAGATGCCCTTCGCCATGTGCCAGAAGATAGATGGTTGGGCATCGCGCGAGGCCATCGACTGCTATGTTAAGTACGCCAAGACCGTCATGGAACACTACAAGGGCAAGTGCCACTATTGGCTTACCTTCAACGAAATCAACTGCGGCATGATATCGCTCGGCAACTACATGAGCCTCGGTATCCTCAACCCGGGCTCGTTCGACTTGCGCCATCAGAATGACGACCCGCAAAAGCGCCTGCAGGCCCTGCACCATCAGTTCGTCGCAAGCGCGCTCGCCGTCAAAGCGGGCCACGAGATTGACTCCGACAACAAGATGGGCTGCATGATCGCCTATATGCTCGCGTATCCCCTTACGCCCAACCCCGATGACGTTGAGCTCGCCCGCGAGCGCAACCAGTATCGCAATTACTACTGTTCCGATGTCATGGTGCGCGGCGAGTATCCCTATTTCGCCCCGCGTCTGTGGGACGAGGAGGGCGTTTCGCTCGATATCACCGACGAGGACCGTAGGATCCTCAAGGAGGGCACGGTCGACTTCTACACGCACAGCTACTACCAGAGTCAGTGTGCGAGCGCCGATCCGGCCGAGGAGACGAGCGGAAACCTGTTCGGCGGCGCCAAGAACCCCTATCTTAAGGAGACTGCGTGGGAGTGGCCGATTGACCCGGCTGGTCTGCGCATCATGCTCAACCAGGTCTATGAGCGCTATCAGATTCCCATCATGGTCGTGGAGAACGGCTTGGGGTGCCGAGACGAGGTTAACCCCGACGGTACGATCGATGACGACTATCGTATCGAGTACCTGCGCGATCACATCAAGGCCCTCGGCGAGGCCATCAAGGACGGCGTCGAGGTCTGGGGTTACACGCCTTGGGGCTGCATCGACCTTGTGAGCAACGCCGATGGCGAGATGGCAAAACGCTACGGTTTCGTTTACGTCGACAAGCGCGATGACGGATCGGGCACCCTCGAGCGCTCGCGCAAGAAGAGCTTCTACTGGTACAAGAAGGTCATCGAGACGAACGGTGAGGAGCTGTAATGGGGGGTGCGGTTTCCGCGCTCGTGAATCAGATCGTCATCATGTTTATCTTGATGGCGATCGGATTTGCCCTTTACAAGGCCAAGATTATCGATCGTGCGGGGGCAAGTCAGATGGCAAGCGCTGTCATCTATATAGCCTATCCCTGCATCACACTCAAGACCCTGATGGTCGATTTCGATTTCGACAAGATTGTCGATGCGTTGTTCTGCACCGGGGTCACTATTGCGATCTTGACAATAACGGCTCTGATAACTAAGACGTTTTTTAAAAAGGAAGACGGCGTTGCCCGATACGCTGTTATCTTTTCAAACAGCGGTTTCATTGGCGTGCCAATTATTATGGGCGTTTTGGGGTCTGACTACATCTTCTATATGTCAATTACGAGCGCGGTCATGACTGCCATTATTTGGACATATGGTGTTTGGCTGGTCTCCAGTGATCGTTCTCAGGTTTCACTTAAAAAGTGTGTGGCCAACCCCAACATGATCATGATCGCAGCCGGCTTCGTTTGTTTCGTGTGCTCGATTCATCCTCCGGCACTGATGGCGTCGGTGCTGGACGACTTGGGGGCGCTCAACACCGGTCTCGTTATGATCGTGCTTGGTGCATATCTGGCACAGAGCGACTTGCGTGCGATTGCAACGAGCCGAAAGGCCTACCTCGTCAGTTTGCTCAGGCTGATTATCGTTCCGGCCGTGACGATTTTCGTCTTAGCTTTATTTCCCTTCGTAGACCTTAACGTTAGGCTAACCGTGCTGATTGCAATGGCCTCACCGGTCGCGTCGTTCGCTGCGATCCTGTCGGATAAGTATGGTGGCAACTATAAGTTTGGCATTGGCCTTGTTGCATTATCGACTTTGCTGTCGCTCATCAGTATGCCGCTGGTGCTTCAGATGGCATCAATGCTATTGACTTAGGTTTGTTCTTAGGATGCTTTGCGCATTCGGGGGTTGGTGGTTTCGTCAACCCCCGAATGCGCCAACGGAATGTTTGAGTGGGGCGAACGGTCGAAATTTGGCCAATTTGCGTCATATTCGTGAATAAACGAACGTTTACGCAGCGGCTTACCGTGGTAAAATCACAGGCGTTATCGGAGCAACCTTACAGGAGGTTCTTTTATGCTCGTCAACGCAGCAGACATGCTCAAGAAGGCCGAGGCCGGCAAGTACGGTCTCGGTGCCTTCAACACCAACAACCTCGAGTGGACCCTGGCTATTCTCCAGGCCGCCGAGGAGGCCAAGTCTCCGCTGATCCTTCAGTGCACCGCTGGTGCCGCTAAGTGGATGGGCGGTTTCAAGGTCTGCGCCGACATGGTCAAGGCTGCCGTCGAGGCCACGGGCGTTACCGTTCCCGTCGCCCTTCACCTCGATCACGGTTCTTACGAGGACTGCTTCAAGTGCATCGAGGCCGGCTTCACGTCCATCATGTATGACGGCTCTCACGAGGAGACCTTCCAGCTTAACCTCGACCGCACCAAGGAGCTCGTTGAGCTTGCCCACTCCAAGGGCATGTCCATCGAGGCCGAGGTCGGCGGCATCGGCGGCACCGAGGACGGCGTGACCTCCAGCGGCGAGCTCGCTGATCCTGCTGAGTGCAAGCAGATCGCTGACCTGGGCGTCGACTTCCTCGCCTGCGGCATCGGCAACATCCACGGCGTGTACCCCGCCGACTGGGCTGGCCTTTCCTTCGAGCGCCTGGGCGAGATTAAGGCCCAGACCGGCGATCTGCCCCTCGTCCTGCACGGTGGCACCGGCATCCCCGAGGATCAGATCAAGAAGGCCATCTCCCTGGGCATCTCCAAGATCAACGTCAACACCGACCTGCAGCTCGTCTTCGCCAAGGGCGTTCGCGAGTACATCGAGGCTGGCAAGGATCAGCAGGGCAAGGGCTTTGACCCCCGCAAGCTCCTCAAGCCTGGTCGCGACAACATCGTTGCCCGCACCAAGGAGCTCATGGAGGAGTTTGGCTCCGTCAACAAGGCGTAAGTAGCGGTTTAACTTCCCGCCGGAGGCCCCGTTTCCCCTACGCTGTTTCCCTCGCGCTCACCTGGCTTCGCCAGAAGTCGCGCGACGGAATCAGCTCCGGGGAAACGGGGCCTCCTTTGTTAACTCGCTACAGGGTTACTGGGCTGAATTAAGATGGCTACTGGCTTTGCCAGAAGTCGCGCCAAGGAAACAGTTCCGGGGGACGGGGCTTCCTTCGTTTAACGCCCCAGGGTTACAAGACTGAATTGTTTCTTTGACTATCGTTCAGCGGTGTTGGGGCTCCTTGGTTGGGGCTTTGTTTTTATGTCGGTACAATGGGGACAGTCTGTCGTTTGATGTGGGAGTGGTTATGGCTGTTATTGATGTGCTGCCTTCGGATGGGAAGGTTATTGACGAGGGTCCTGTTGGTTGCTCTGTTGATGTCTGCTGTGATGACTTTCGTCATCTCGATATTGGACTGCCGCCCGAGATTCTTCGTCTCAAGGATGCCGGGTATTTAACGCAGGCTGTTGCTGCCTGCGATCGCCTTTTGGAGCAGAACCCTGAGCCTTCGCTGGCTGCTTGTGTTCGTGCTGAGCGGTATCGTATGCTCGAGACGCCGCTTCATTTTTCGGTGTCGCGTGATCGGGCCATTGCGATGATTCGCGAGGAGTGGCCTGAGTTTACCGAAGAGCAGTTTGATGACCTGATTAATCGTAAGCGTATTGACTGGCGCTTTGTCGATGGCGAGCTGTTTGTTCTCGATAACTTCCTCGATTCGCTTCGCGTGTACCCCAAGGAGGTTCCGGGCCTGCGTCCCGATTCTACGGACGGCATGGCGCTGCGTAACCAGATGCTCAGGGAGATGGAGTCGCAAAACGGGCTGACTCGCGTCATCACGCTTAAGGCATCCGTGTCTGTCCCCGGGGCTCTGGAGGGAGAGACCGTTCGCGCGTGGCTGCCCGTTGCCGCCGCCTGTCGTCAACAGTCTCATATCGAGGTTCTCGATATGACGTCGGAGGGGTCCATTGCTCCTGCGAATGCTTCGGCGCGTGCTGCCTCGTGGGTCTCCTCGACCGACCGATCGTTCTCGGTGACCTATCGTTACCAAATCGATGCCGCCTATTGCGATATCTATGGTGGCGCGCTCCCATCGCATCCTTGTATGGATGCACCGCTGCCCGAGGACGCTTCCGAGGACCGTCCGCACATCGCGTTTACGCCGTATCTGCGTCAACTGACGGCGCGTATCATTGACGGGCTCAAGGATCCGCTCGATCGCGCTCGTGCTATCTACGATTACCTGACACAGCATGTCGACTATCGCTATCAGCCACCGTACCTGCTTTTGGGATCTATTGCCGACGACTGCGCACATTCGCTCCGCGGCGATTGCGGCGTTATGGCGCTCACGTTTATCACCATGTGCCGCATCGCTGGCGTGCCTGCCCGTTGGCAGAGCGGCCTGTATGTTGCACCCGATTCGGTGGGGCCGCACGATTGGGCTGAGTTCTACACACCCCAGACCGGTTGGCTTAACGCCGACGTATCGTTTGGTTCCTCGGCACGCAGGATGGGGGAGGAATGGCGTCGTCGCCACTACTTTGGCAATCTCGACCCGTGGCGTATGGTGGCCAACGATCGATTCCAGGCTGAGTTTGTGCCTGTTTTCGATGGCATGCGCGAGGATCCCTATGACAACCAGATGGGCGAAGCCTCGGTTAACGGTCGCGGATGCCGTCGGCGCGAGATGCTTCGTTCGGTCGAACTCATCGAAATGCTCGAAGTTCCATTTTCGGACTAATCAACTGAAAGCTGTGATAAACTAACTCACGCATTGCGTGCCCGAGTGGCGGAATTGGCAGACGCAGTGGACTCAAAATCCACCGTTGGCAACAACGTGCGAGTTCGAGTCTCGCCTCGGGCACCATACATGCAAGCGAGCGTTCAAGGGGGTCGAGGCCCCCTTTTTCGTGCCGAACTCGCGTGAGCGCGCGGAGCGTTAAGCAAACAGGCCTGTGGCCTGTTTGTAGCGGAGCGTGGCGAGGGCGCCATGCGCCCGAAGCCCGGGGCTTCGCGAAGCGAAGGCCCTTCGAGTCTCGCCTCGGGCACCATACATGCAAGCGAGCGTTCAAGGGGGTCGAGGCCCCCTTTTCGTGTACGAAATGTGATAGCGCGCTGTACGTGTTATTATCGCGAAGGCGTTGTTCCCGCAATGCCCTAAAGAGGAACCCGAGGGTTCCCACCTTTTGGCGCCAATGAGCAGCTGACTGGTCATACAACTTAGATTCCCTTCCTCACATTGAGGATGTCTATGTGTACGACCTGGTTGCTGAAAAGCGCCGGGTTATTTTTTTACGAATGGAGGTAGGGAAAATAGCTAAGTCTGATGACACCCGCATCAACGACGAGATCACTGCATCTTCGTGCCGTTTGATTGGCGTCGATGGCTCTCAGCTCGGTCTGTTCGCCATCCGCGATGCCCAGCGCGTCGCCGACGATCAGGGTCTCGACCTGGTCGAGATCGCTCCCAACGCGGAGCCGCCGGTCTGCAAGGTCATGGACTACGGTAAGTTCAAGTACCAGCAGGCCATGAAGGCCAAGGCCGCTCGTAAGAACCAGTCCAAGGTCGAGGTCAAGGAAATGAAGTTCCGACCCAAGATTGACGTTGGCGACTACGAGACCAAGAAGGGCCACGTTCTGCGTTTCCTCAAGAAGGGCGCACGCGTTAAGATCACCATCATGTTCCGCGGCCGTGAGATGGCTCACCCGGAGCAGGGCCTTAACGTTCTCGAGCGTCTCGCCGAGGATCTCAAGCCTTACGCTACGGTCGAGTCCAAGCCTAAGATGGAAGGCCGTAACATGCTTATGCTGCTCGCCCCGATTAAGGGCGCCTTCGATGAGGATAAGGCGGCAAGCGATACCAAGTAACTAGTGTTCTGTAACCGATTAAGGAGTATTTCATGCCTAAGATGAAGTCCCACAGCGGCACCAAGAAGCGTTTCCGCAAGACTGGTACCGGCAAGCTTATGCGCGCCAAGGCTTTCAAGAGCCACATCCTGAGCAAGAAGTCCACCAAGCGTAAGCGTGGCTTCCGTCAGGAGACCGAGATCGCCGCTGCCGACCGCAAGGTCATCAAGTCGCGTCTCGCCTAAGTTCGCGTTCCCGTTTTTCGTTTTACCGTCTAGGAGTTGATAGAACATGGCACGTATTAAGCGCGCTGTTGCCGCCAAGAAGAAGCGCCGTACCGTTATGCACCGTGCGAAGGGTTACTACGGTGCCGCTTCGCGTACTTACAAGCATGCTAAAGAGCAGGTCCAGCACTCCCTGCAGTATCAGTATCGTGATCGCCGCAACAAGAAGCGCGAGATTCGCTCTCTTTGGATCACCCGTATCAACGCTGCTGCTCGTCTGAACGACATCTCTTACTCTCAGTTCATGCACGGCCTGAAGGTTGCCGGCATCGAGCTCGACCGCAAGGTCCTGGCTCAGATGGCTTACGAGGACATCGAGTCCTTCAACGAGCTGGCTACCATCGCCAAGAAGGCCCTCGAGGCCTAATTGATTCTGTTGAATCGCTAGGGGAGTGTCGCGCTGTGCGCGACACTCCCTCTTTTTTATCGAAAGCGCTGGTTTGCATAGCTAAAAGCGTGGGTAGATAAGCACTTACAGGTGACCGATCTTTATATATCTCTTAACCGAAGGGTCATCATCTGATACGTGCGGTCTTGCTGCACTCGACTTTCTACTTCCTATATAGAAAGCCATAGATTGTGTAGGACTTGTGAAGAGTGGAATTGACGTCCCACACGGCTTCGCGGTCTGGCAATATATCTCCTTGCCGCGCG
>CWGT01000062.1_pt3 | contig 39571 bp, 43 predicted proteins | sample 705021 | NCBI WGS metagenome assembly CWGT01 (sample SAMEA3735911, study PRJEB9488) | human gut metagenome | biome: ENVO:mammalia-associated habitat; material: ENVO:feces | place: Malawi | collected 2009-02-27 | reverse complement strand
CGAGGCCGTCCATCTCGTCGAGGTCCTGCCTCAGGTAGCCCGTCCAGCGCGCCTGCTCGCCGACGGTGCTGTCGGGACTCGCCGTGAGGGCGTCGAGCGTGGCCGACATCGAGGCGAGCGGCGTCTTGAGCTCATGGGAGGCGTCGGCCACGAAGCGCTCCTGGCGCTCCCAGGCCTCCGCCGCCGGGACGAGGGCGCGCGAGGCGAGCGCGCGGCACGCGGCGGTGGCGAGCGCGGATCCCGCGAGCCACGCCGCGGCGAGCGCGAGGCCGAGCGAGCGCAGCGCGAAGGAGGCCTGGGTCACGTCGACGAGCAGGACGATGCCGCCCGCGCCGTCCCCGGCGGAGAAGGACTCGGCGCCGGACCCGCCCGCGACGGAGCCGGTGTCCAGGCGCTCGAAGCGCCACTCCCGGCCCAGGGCCGTGACGGACCCCGAGGCGGCACCCTCCGGCACGGCGGCGGCCAGGGCGGCGGCGTCCGCGCCGGAAAGGCCCCCCGTCGCGTCGGCAGCCGAGCCGCCCGCCAGCGAGAGGCGCACGACCGGGTAGGGGCCCGCCACCGCCACGGCGGCCGCCCCGTCCCCGGCGAGCGGGGACTCGCCCGCGGCCTGCTGAAGCGCCGCGTCGGCCTCCGAGGCATACCCGCGCGCCGACCAGAGCCACGCGCCGGCCAATGACGCGGCGAGCACGAGGACCATGAGGGCCGAGGAGGCGAGGGCCATCCGGCGGCGCAGGCGCGCGAGCTCGGGAGGAAGGGCGCGCCGCCCCTCCCGCGCCCTCACCGCGCGTCCCCGGCCGAAGCCTCCCGCAGGGCGTAGCCAGCGCCGCGCACGGTGGCGACCTCCGCTGCGGTCCCCGCCTCGGCGAGGCGCAGGCGCAGGTCGTGCACGAGCACCTCGAGGCGGTTGCCTCCGCCGGCCGTCCCCGGCCCCCAGACGCGGTCGATGAGGTCGCGCTTGGCGACGACGCGCCCGGGCCTCGCCATGAGCTCGGCGAGCAGCTGGCACTCGCGCGCCCTGAGCGCGACGGCGGTGCCCCCCGCCGCGCGCAGCTCGAGCGAACCCTCGTCGAGCTCGAGGCCGAGGGCGCGCAGCGGCCCCGCCTCCTCGATGGCCCGGGGCCGGCGGCAGACGGCCCGGACGCGGGCGAGCAGCTCCTCGGCGTGGAAGGGCTTCACGAGGTAGTCGTCGGCTCCGGCGTCGAGCCCGGCCACCCGGTCGGGCACCGCGTCGCGGGCGGTGACAAGAATCACCGGGGTCGCGTCGCCGGCCTCCCGCATGCCGCGCAGCACGTCAAGGCCGCCCATGACGGGCAGCATGAGGTCGAGCAGCACGCAGTCGTAGGCGCCCGCGGCGGCGAGCTCAGCGCCGCGCCCGCCGTCCGTGGCCACGTCGGCCGACCAACCCTCGCCCCTGAGTATCTCGGCGACCGCCTCGGCGAGCCGCCACGCGTCCTCGACCACGAGAACCCTCATGCCTCCCCCTTCCGCTTGGAACCGCGCGCCCGCGATGCTACGCGGGCTCGCTGAGACGGGGCTGAGACGCCCCTCAAAGGTTCGTCTCAGCTTGCCCGCCCATAGTGGCCGCCGTCAACCGAGGCCGAGAGGAAAGGAAGGCGCGGCACATGGAGCACACAATTCGGAAGGGAGGGGCGGCGGCGCGCGGGCATCGGGCCGCCCGCGTCGCGACGTCGCTCGCGCTGGCCGCGGCCGTCGTCGGCGCCTCGGCGTGGCTGTCCGCCACGCTGCTGTTCCCGGCAAGCGACGCCAGCGCGGCGCCCGACACGAAGGCGGCGAGGAGGGACTCGCTCACCGAGACGGTGACGGGAACGGGCAAGCTCGCCGCCGCGTCCTCGGCGGCGGTGACGACGCCCGTGGACGGGACGGTCGCCGAGGTGAAGGTGACCGAGGGCCAGCAGGTCTCCGCCGGCGACGTCCTGCTCACCATCGCGAACCCGCAGCTGGACCAGGACGTCGACGCCGCGCAGGCTGCGCTCGCCTCGGCCCAGGCCGACCAGCGCGCCGCGGCGGGCGACCTCAAGCGCGCCAGGGCCGCGGCCAAGGACGGGACCGACGAGTCCGCCGCCGCGCTCGACCAGGCGCGCGCCGCCAGCGAGAAGGCGGACGCCCAGACGACGGCCGCAGAGCAGGCGCTCGAGGCGGCGCGGGCCAAGGCCGACGCCCGCACGGTGCGCGCGCCGGCCGCCGGCACCGTGATGTCGCTCGCCGCCTCCCCCGGGACCTCCGTGCAGGCGCAGTCCGGCACGGCCCTCGCCGAGATCGGCGACCTCACCAAGCTCAGGGTCGCCCTCGCCGTCAACGAGGTGGACGTGCCGAAGGTGGCCGTGGGCCAGAAGGCGGAGGTGACGTTCCCCGCCGTCGACGGGCTCAAGCTCGAGGGCACGGTGACGGACGTGGCGACGCAGGCGACGGCGGGCAAGAACTCGGGCTCGGTCGTCACCTACGACGTGGGGCTGCTCGTCGACGCTCCCGACCCGCGCCTCAAGCCCGGCATGAGCGCGAGCGCCGACATCGCCGTCCAGACGCTTGAGGACGCGCTCGTCGTCCCCGCCGGCGCGGTCGGGACCGACGCGGACGGGAACTCGACCGTCGAAGTGTGGGTGCCGGGCAAGGACGGCGCCGAGGGCAGGACCGAGACCCGCAGGGTCAAGGTCCTCCTGAAGACCGACGACGGCGCGGCCGTCGAGGGCGACCTGACGGAGGGCGACCAGGTGGTCACGTCGGCAGCGAAGGGAGGCGAGTGAGGTGGCGCGCCCGAGCGACGCGCCCGCCGCGGCGCACCTCCCCGCACCGGGGGCCGTCCCGGCCATCGAGGCACGCGGCCTGACGCGCTCCTACGCGAGCGCCGCCGGCCCCGTCCGGGCGCTGCGCGGCGTGGACCTCTCGGTCATGCCCGGCGAGTTCGTGGCGATCATGGGGCCCTCGGGCTCGGGCAAGTCCACCCTCATGAACGTGCTCGGTCTGCTCGACCGCACGGACGCGGGGACCTACCTGCTGGAGGGTGCGGACGTGTCGTCGCTCACGGACGCGGAACTCGCCTGGGTGCGCGCCGGGCGCATCGGCTTCGTGTTCCAGAGCTTCAACCTCCTGCCGCGCGAGACCGTCCTCGACAACGTCTGCCTGTCGCTCGCCTACGCCGGGGCGCCCCGGCGGGAGCGGCGGGAGCGGGCGATGGCCGCGATTGCGGCGGCGGGCCTGCCTGAGGGCTACGCCGGGCATCTCGCCCGCGAGCTCTCGGGCGGCCAGATGCAGCGCGTCGCCATCGCGCGGGCCCTCGTGGCCGACCCGGCGATCGTGCTCGCCGACGAGCCGACGGGCAACCTCGACTCGGCCACGGGAGACGCCGTCATGCGCACGTTCCAGGCGCTCTCCGCCGCCGGCCGCACCGTCGTGCTCATCACGCACGACGCGGGCGTGGCGGCGCGGGCCGGGCGGGCCCTCACCCTGCGCGACGGCCTGCTCTCCGAGGCGCTCGGGGGCGCGGACAGCCGCGCGTATGGCAGGGAGGCGCTTCGGGCGCTGCCCTCGCCGGCGGAAGGGGGCCCACGATGAGGCCCGCGGACGTCTGCCGCGAGTCGGTGCGCGCGCTCGCCCACAACCGGGGCCGCACCGCGCTCACGGCCCTCGGCGTGGTGATCGGCATCGCCGCGGTCATCGCCATGACGGCGCTCGTCACGGGCGTGCGCTCCGCCATGGCCGAGCGGCTCGGGCTCTCGCAGGCGCGCGCCGCCTCCATCACCTACGCGGGCGCCGACGCCCTGGGGCTCACCGAGGCCGACGTGGCCGCCCTGCGCGCGGCGGTACCAGGCTTCGAGATCCTCTCGGGCTCGGTCTCCACGACGACCTCTGCGACGTGGGGCACCGAGGCCGTGAAGGACATGGGCGTGCTCGGCATCTCCCCCGACTGGTTCGAGGCCGCCTCGGCGAGGCTCGCCGCGGGCAGGCTCCTCGACGCGGCGGACGGGGAGTCGGCCTCGCGCGTCGTGGTGCTCACCGACGGCATGCTCAGACAGCTGGAGGGCGAGTCGGCCGACCCGGTCGCGGCCGTGGGACGCCGCGTCACCATCGCGGGCACGCCCTTCGAGGTGGTGGGCGTCCTCGCCGACGCCGGCGCGGCCTCGGGGCTCTCGTCGGCGATCATGCCGCTGCGCACCCTGCGCCAGCGCGTGGGATCGCCCGACGGCGCCGACCTCTACACCTCCGTCCTCGCCTTCGCGCGGGAGGGCGAGGACGTCGACGGGCTCGCCCGCGAGGCCGCGTCCGCCATCGAGGCGCGCAAGGGAGGGTCGGGCAGGGCCTCGGTGTGGCCGATGAAGGCGGCCATGGAGCAGTCCGACGCCGTCATGGACTCCTTCCAGCTGCTGCTGACCAGCATCGCGGGGGTGTCGCTGCTCGTGGGCGGCATCGGGATCATGAACATGATGCTCACGAGCGTGACGGAGCGCACCCGCGAGATAGGCCTGCGCCGCGCTCTCGGCGCGAGGAGGTCGGACATTGTGGCGCAGTTCCTGCTCGAGGCGGTGCTCGTGTGCCTCGCCGGCGGGGCGGCGGGCATGGCCGCGGGCTACGCCGCCGCCTGGGGGTTCGCCGGCATGGCGGCCCAGATGGCGGGCTCCGGGGCGATCACGCCACAGGTGCCCGCGGCGGTGGCCGGCAGCACCGTGGCGGTGTCGGCCGCGGTCGGGGTGGTCTTCGGGCTCTACCCGGCCTGGCGGGCCGCCAGGCTCTCGCCGGTGGAGGCGCTCAGGCACGGGTAGCGCAGCCGGGAAGACGAGCCGGCGGCGCGGCCGGATGACATAGACAGGACAGTTCGGACAAGAACTCACGAGAGAGGAAAGGCAATGGAAGAGAGGACGAGAAAGTTCAACGCAAAGAGAATCGTGGTCGCGGCGCTGGTCGCCCTGGCGCTCGTCGCCGGGGGTGTCGCCGCGGGATGGTTCATCACCAGCCGGGACGCGACGGGATCGGGCGGCGACCAGGTGACCGACACCCAGTCCGTCGGCGGCGGCCCGGACTCCGGGCAGATCCCGCCCGACGCCAAACAGGTACCCGAGGACCAGCTCCTGGGCGGCGGGGAGGTGACGTTCTCGAGCTAGGGCGTCCAGTTGAAAAAACAGGTCCCATGGCAACATGGTTGCCATGGGACCTTCAAAATAGACCCAAGCAATCAATCTAAAGCGTCAGTATCTCGAGCAACCATTATGAAACTGAGTGTGTGCAACTCAGAATCTCTATCCCATTCAAATTGAGCCATGAGTTTTCTTCAGTAGCTTTCGCTCAAAAAGCACCAAGCCAATCGCTTCTCCGATTTCAGCGCACCCAAGAGATCTGTCCACCGTATCGGTTAACGACGATTCCGGAACGAGGCCTGATTCCAATAGTGATGATAGACATCGAAACGCTCATAACATCAAAGCATGAACGAAGTTGTACTGTTATTTTGATATCGAATCGGAGAAACGATTCTCTACGATGTTATTCTCTCCATAGCTAACTAGATATCCACTGCCTACTGCCGCCGGAAAAGCAAATGACCATATTGGGATTCCATTATTGCTAGATTCTATAATTATCTGAAAAAAAAATTCATAGATGAAAAAATCCTTCTACGCCAGTAGTGGCCTTCTTTGCAAAAAGAAATCCATAACATCTAAGATACGAATCCCGTCAATCTCCCTTGGATAACTCCCCCGGGCAGCAATTACAAATTTCGGATATGCATCCCGTATGGCGCGCAGCGGCCTAAGCTCACGCTCCATGGTGGCCGAGTCAGTCATATCCTCGGTTACCTGAATGTACGCACGCCCGTCTGACCCCGACGCCACGAAGTCCACCTCACCTGAGCGCAGCTTTCCAACGCTCACCTCAAAACCCTCGTGGCGAAGCTGCAAGTAGACCATGTTCTCAAAGACACGTCCTTGATCGAAATCACGATAGTCCTGCAGATAGTTGCGGATTCCCGTGTCCACGATGTAACGCTTTCCACCCGTCTTCAGGAGATCCTTGCCCCTGATGTCATAGCGCCGAACAGGATAGAAGAGATACGCCTCATCAAGCGCCCCCATGTAGGCGTCGACAGTACTGTTAGCAGCCTTGATGCCGTCAGCCCGCAACGCTCCGGCAATACTGTTAACCGAATTCTCGTTACCGATATTGTCTGCAAGGAAGCGGCATGTTCGCTCCAGCAAATCAGGGCTTGTGAGCTGCCTGCGGCCACGCCTGCGATCGCGCTCGAGAATATCCCGGATGACGACCGTCTCGTACAGTGACCTGCAATAGGCCTTATGAACCGCCCCGTCTAGCGTACCCAAGGATAGGTACGGCAGCCCGCCGTAGCGACGATAATGATCAAACAGGCCAACCGCCGTGCTAAGCGAGCCATCCGGCAACTCGAAGACATCCATCCCAGCCGCAGTGCGAGAGGACAGTGACGCTCCCTGGAAATCGAGAAACTCCGAGAAGACGAGCGGCAGCATCTCGACCTCCACATAACGCCCCGAGAGCAGCGTGGCAAGCTCGCTCGACAGCAGATAGGCGTTGGATCCCGTGATATACATATCGCAATCAAGGTCAACGCGCAGGGAATTGATCGCGCGCTCCCAGCCCTCGATCTCTTGGAGCTCGTCAAAAAAGAGATATGGATGGACGATTCCCTCCGTCCGTTTGCGAACAAGCTGGTAAAGCCCGCGATAATCCAAGCCATCAAACTCCATGGACTCCATCTTGAACGTGAGAAGTCGCTCCCGGGAAACGCCCTCCCTTGCCAGATGCTCGCGCATCATGTCCAGAAGGGTCGACTTCCCGCAACGACGAACCCCCGTAACGACCTTGACGAGGTCTCGATCCCGAAAGGCGAGAAGCTGGTCAAGGTACTTTTGACGGATAATCATCACGCCTCCATGTGAAAGATCTTCATCTAATGCAAATTTTTAACATTGTAATATAGAAGCTCTCAGAATCGAGGGAGATGCGGCGCGATTCATTTTCCGGCTCCTTCCTCGACGCAGCTTATGACCTCCACTTGCAACTGTATCCCCCACCCACGCTGGTGTGGTGGCACCAGAACCGAGACCGAGACTGCCATCTGGAGATGGCAACCGACTGGCGCGCGGCGTCGGGGCGCACGGGCGGTGGTTCCATGGGTGGCGTCGAACGGACGAGTCGGTGGGCGCGGAGCGCCCGCCCGAAGGGAGGTGCCGCGCATGGCTGCGGCGGAGGTGAGGGCCGAGGGCGTCAAGCGCTGGGCCGACACGGGCGAGGAGCGCGTCCCGGTCCTCAGGGGCTGCTCGCTCGCGGCCGCGGGCGGGCTCACGGCGATCGTGGGGCCGTCGGGGGCGGGCAAGACGAGCCTCCTGTACTGCATGAGCGGGCTGGACGCCCCGGACGAGGGTCGTGTGCTGGTCGCGGGCCGCGACCTGTACGCCATGGGCGAGGGCGCCCGCACCCGCTTCCTGCGACAGGCTGCGGCGTTCGTGTTCCAGAGCTACAACCTCGTCCCCTACCTCACGGTGGAGGAGAACGCGACCCTGCCGATCGCCCTCGCGCGGGGGAAGGTCGACCGCGGGAGGCTCCGCGACCTGCTCGGGCGCTTCGGCCTCGCCGACCGCGCGAAGGCGCCCGCGGGAGGGCTGTCCGGCGGCGAGCAGCAGCGCGCCGCCCTGGTGCGCGCCCTGCTCTCCCGCCCGGCGGTGCTCTTCGCCGACGAGCCGACGGGGGCCCTGGACACGAGGAACACCGCGCTCGTCCTGGGCGTCCTGCGTGAGATGGCAGACGCCGGCACGACCGTGGTCATGGTCACGCACGACGTGGACGCCGCGGCGACGGCCGACCGCGTGGCGTTCGTCCGCGACGGGCTGGTGACGCGCGTGGCCGGCCACTGCACGCCCGAGCAGGTGCTCGCCGGCACGCGGGAAGGGGCGATCGGCCGTGGATAGGTACGCGCTCAGGATATTCCGCGAGGACCTCGCAAGCTGGGTCCCGATCGTGCTCGTGATCGCCGCGACCTCCGCCCTCGTGGGCGTGTGCGCGAACCAGTTCGCCTGGACGTCGTCGAAAGCCTTCGGCGCGGCCGCCGGCGCGGCGGGGCTCTCCGCCTTCGAGTTCCAGGCGGTCTCGGTCACCGTGTACGCCGAGGTGGCACTGCTTGCCCTCTTCTCGCTCTCGGCGGTGGGCGCCGCGACGGTGGAGCGCTGCCGCCCGACGTTCGCGCTCTGGCGGCTCATGGGCGCCACGCCGGGGCAGGCGGGGCGCGCCGCCCTGCTGCTCGTGGGCATCGCCTCGGCGGTCGGCTCGCTCGCGGGGAGCCTCGCGTCCGTGCCGCTCTCCGCCCTGCTCGTCCCCGCGTTTGACGGCATGGCGGCGGAGAGCTTCAGCGGCGGCCTCGGCTCCTTCACGCCTCCGCCGTTCTCCGCCTCCCCGGCCGCGTGGGCCCTCTCCTTCGCACTCAGCGTCGCGACCTGCATGCTCGGCTCCGTCGCGGCCGCCGTGCGCGCCGCACGGGTGAGGCCCGTGGATTCGCTGCGGGGAGGCCGCGCAGGAAGGCGGGGGCGGGGCGGCCACCCCATCCTCGGGTGGGCGCTCGTCGCCTGCGCCCTCGCGACGCCCCTCGCCGGCCTCCCGGCGGCAGAATCAGCGGGCGGGCAGCTCTCCCAGGCCATGGCGAACCTCGTGGCCCTCGCCGGGCTCCTCTCGTTGCTGGCGATGGTGGCCTTCGGGGCGCGCGGCGTCCGTGCCGCTCTGCGTGTCGCCGGCGTGCTACCCGCCGCGGTGCGCTCGCCCGTCGGCCGGCTCGCGGCGCGGGCGGCGACCGAGCTCGCCTCGCGCAACGCCTCGGCCATGGTGCCGCTCGCCGCGGCGGTGGGCGGGGCAGGGGGCATCCTGCTCACGACCGCCCGCACCCTCGAGGCCGTCATGCGGCGCCTGGGGTTCTCGGGCTCGTTCGACATGACGGACACCTACGCGCTGATCGGCCTCGCCGCGGGGTTCGCGCTCGCCACCGCGGTCGCCGTGCTCGCCCTCTCGGCGAGGGACGAGGGAAGGCACCAAGCGCTGCTGCGCACGCTTGGCCTCACGCCCCGGGGCGTGGCGGCGGCGGTCGCATGGCAGTCGGCGCTCGTCGCCTTGGGCGCCGCGCTGCTCTCGCTCGTGCCCATCGCCTGCTCCTCCTTCGCCGCGCTCGCCCTCACCTGGATGTTCTGGGGAGCGCCCGCCGCGTACGCGCCGCTGCCGGAGGCGCTGGCCGCGGGTGTCGTGGTCTGGGTCGTGCTTCTCGCGGTGCGCTGGGCGCAGGTCCGCGGGGCCGTCCACTCCTCGCCTGCGGCGTGCCTGCGCTCGTAGGGTGCAGAGGCGCCGACGGAACGATTCATCGGGAAACGAGAAACGAACAAGGAGGACGGACGGAAACGATCAGCGAAGTGCGGGGCGGTGGCGCGCTTCCGCCCGAGGACCCGGCGCAACCCGGCGCGAAGGCCGGGACGGCGCGCGGCGACGGACGGGACCCGAAACTCGGGCCGTTCCTGCTCGGCCTCTTCCTGTGCCTGCCGGGCGTGGCGATCGCGTGGCTCGCGACCCGGGAGGAAGGGGACTGGACGGGTCGCGTACAGGCGGCGGCGTGGCTTGGCTGCGTGCTGTCACCCGCTTGGTGGACGCTCGTCGTCATCGCCTGCGCGCTGCTCGTGGTGGCTGGGGTCGCGCCCCTCTCCCACCTCCTAACCGGAAGGTGGTAGGTCACGGCCTGCTCTGACGGGTACAAGAACCGGATGCGCGAACGGAGAGACCGAGGGGGGTGCGGGAATGAGAATTGTCGACAAAGCCGGGCGGCGCCTCGCGCCGCCCCTCGTGCCCCGTCTGCTCGCGGCGCCCCTCGCGTGCCTGCTCTACGGGGAGGCGACCGTCATCATGACGTCAATCGCCCTGGCGATACCAGGCGACGTCGTGCAGCGGGCGGCGAGCCCGGCGGCCCTCGCGCTCGCCGTGGCGGCCGTGTCCGCAGCCCTGCTCTGGCGGACGGCCCTGCCCCTGGGGACACTCGCGCTCGAGTCGGCCGCCCTCGTCGCCGCAACGGCGACGGGCCTCGACAGCTACGCCGTGGTCCCCTTCCTCGTGGCGACGTTCGCGGCCGGGCGCCACGCGCCCTTCCCGCGCTCGCTCGCCGGGCTCGCGCTCGCCTTCGCGGCCATGGCGGCGAGCTCCCTCGTGGCCGCGGGCGGAGCGGGGCCGGCAGCGCTGGTGGCCGAGATCGCGGCACGCGAGCTCACCGCGGGCTCAGCCTTCCTCCTGGGCGGGGCCCTGCGCGGCGCGCACGACACCCGGGAGGCCAGGGCGCGCGCCATGGCCGCCGAGGCGCGCCGCGACCAAGCCGAGCGGCAGGCCCGCATGGCCGCCTCGCTCCACGACTCGGTGGGCCAGCGGCTCACCGCCATCGTAACGCTCTGCGAGGGGCTGGGCGGCGGCACCGGAGACGAGCGGGTCGACGCGGCGGTCGCCGCCATCAACGCGGAGGCGCGCGAGGGGCTCGCGCAGACCCGCGAGACGGTGCGCGAGCTCGCCGGCCTCGTCGCCGACGCGGAGGAAAAGACGGGCGGCGGGCCGATCGACGCGGGCTGGGACCCGCGGGGGCAGACCCCCGATGATGACGGCGGAGGGAGCCCGGGATGATACGCGTGATGGTCGTCGATGACCAGGCCTCGGCGAGGATGGGCCTCTCCATGATGGTGGGGCGCGACCCGGGGCTCTCCGTGGTCGCCACCGCCGACGACGGAGGGGCGGCGCTCGCGGAGCTCGCGCGCCGGAAGGATGCCGGCGAGCCCCTGCCCGACGTCGTCGTCTCGGACGTGCGCATGCCCGGGACGGGCGGCGTGACGCTCGCCCGCGAGGTCGCCTCGCGCTTCCCCTCCGTGCGGACGCTTTTGCTCACGACCTACGACAGGGACGACTACGCGCTGGGCGGGCTCGCCGCCGGCGCGGCCGGGTTCCTGCTCAAGGACGCCACCGCCCGCGAGCTGTGCCGGGCCGTCCGCGAGCTCGCCGCCGGCGGCGCCGTGCTCACGCCCCGCGTGACGCGGGAGGTCGTCGCCCGCGCCGTCCCAGGCGCCGCCGAGGACCCCGAGCGGGTCCGCCTCCTGGAGGCGCTCTCCTCGCTATCGCCCCGCGAGCTCGAGACGGCGTCCCTCGTGGCCGAGGGGCTCTCGAACGAGGAGGTCGCCGCGCGCATGGTGATGGAGCCCGCGAGCGCCCGGAGGAACGTGAGCCGCGTGCTCGCCAAGCTCGGGCTGCGCGACCGCACTCAGCTCGCCGTGGCGTGGTGGAGGAGCGGGATGGGGTCGCGGGGGTCGCGCGAGGGGTAGGCGACGGTGACTCACTCGTGAAACCGCATATCAGGTGCCCGAGGACCAGCTCCAGGGCGGCGGTGAGGTGACGCTCTCGAGCTAGGAGCGACGGCTCGAACCCCGCTAAAGAGAGTCGTCCATGACGAGGGGCGCCCGCGGCGATTGCCGCGGGCGTTCTTTCACGCCTGCACCGCCTTTCGCTTTCAAGCGCCACCTCATAGCCCGGCCTGGTACCACTTGACGGCTATCTGGGTGCGGTCGCGCAGGCCCAGTTTGGCGAGGATACGCGTGACGGCGCGCTTGGCGCTCGCGGGCTGGACGGTGAGGCGCTCGGCGATCTCGGCGTTGGAGAGGCCGTCGGCGACGAGGGCGCAGACCTCGCGCTCGCGGTCGGTCAGCCGGCGGAACGCGCTGCGCAGCTCGGCCGCGCGCTTATCCTGACCGGAGGCGCGCACGCTCCGGGCGAGGACCTCGCGCGTGACGCGGGGCGTGAGCACGGCGTCGCCGTCGGCCACCGAGCGGACGGCGCGGCAGAGCTCGCCCGCGCGGACGTCCTTGAGGAGGAAGCCGGAGGCGCCCGCCTCGAGCCCGCCGAAGGCGTAGTCGTCCTCGTCGTAGGTGGTGAGCATGAGCACATAGACGTTCGGCCAGCGGCGGGTGATGGCGGCGGTGGCGTCGATGCCGTCGAGGACGGGCATGCGCACGTCCATGAGGACGACGCGAGGCAGGTCGCGCCCGAGCTCCTCGGCCCGCTCGATGCGGTCGATGGCCTGACGGCCGTCCTCCGCCTCGAGCCCGATGGCGAGGCCCGGGTCGCGCCGCACCATGAGCGCGAGGCCCAGGCGGGTCTCGGGCTGGTCGTCGACGATCATGACGGGGATGCGCGCGGACGCGGCCGCTCCCGCGATGCCGCTATTCGTCGCCATCGGGCTCCCCCTCCCCTTCGCCGGCCCCCACCAATGACGGCAGATGCGTCTTGAGGCACCAGCCGCCCTCGCCGACCGGACCGGCGGAGAGGGTTCCGCCCGATTCCCCGACCTCTCTGCGCAGGCGGGAGAGGCCCATGCCGGTGCCCGGACCCCCGCCCCCCTCGCCAGGGGTTCCATCGTCGCGGATTGCGACGTCGGCAGAGCCATCCCCGCCGTGGTCCACCGAGACCGTGAGCCGCGAGAGCCCCGCGGCGTGGCGCAGCGCGTTCGTGACGCCCTCGCGGCAGACGCGGAAGGCGAGGCCGGCCTGGGAGGGGTCGTCCGGGCGCACGCCCGTCTCCGTGAGGGCGGCCGTGACGCCGGCGGCGCGGACGGACCCAAGAAGAGCGGCGATCTCGTCCCAGCGATGCCGCTCGGCCGGCTTCTCGGTGGGCGCGGAACCCGGCAGAGCGGATGGCGCCGCCGTGCTCCTCGCCTCGCCCGCCAGCGCCCGCACGGCGCGGCGCGTGTCGGCGAGCCCCGAGCGCGCCAGCTCGTTGATGCTCGCGATGGCCCGGTCGAGCTGCTCGTCCCCGGTCGCGCCGGCGAGCCCCTCCGAGAGCGCGACGATGGCCGTGAGGTCGTGTCCCACGGAGTCGTGCAGCTCGGCGGCGATGCGGCTCTTGGCGAGCGCGCGGTCGCGCTCCGCCTCGGCGCGGGCGGCCGCCTCCGCCTCCCGGAGGCGCTGCAAGCGGAAGCGCGAGAGCAGCGCCGCCCCGAGCACCAGCATGAGCGGGTACCCGATGCCGGCGAGCGACATCGCAAGCGAGGGGGAGGGCGATGCGGAGGCACCCGCGAACCCGTCGACCACGGCGGAGAGCGCGACGGTCGCAACGGCGGCGACGCCGCCCGCGGCCGCCTCGCGCCGGGGCGCGCGGGCCACGCAGGCGTAGAGCGCGACGAGCGGGAGGAAGTACACGTACGCGAGCGCGCCCATCACCGAGGCCAGCAGGCCAACGACCGACTCGAAGAGCACGGAGACGACCGGAAGGCGGTAGCGCAGGAACAGCGCCGCGCAGCCGACGGCCATGAGGACGAACAGGGCGGCCTGGGACGAGGGCGCCGACAGCGAGGGGTCCGCCCCCGCGAACACCACGCGGGCGAACATCGCCGCCTCCCACGCCACGCAGAGCACGGGCGCGGCGAGCCGCAGAAGGGGCGCGTCGTCCCACGCGTCCAACGGCGCGGCGGCGCCGGAAAGGCCCGGCCCGCATGGCCTCACGTCCAATCCCATCACCTCACATCCCGACACCACATTGTACGAGCACGCCGGGCGCTACTTCGCCGCGACGACGTCGCGCGTGCGGAGCCAGGCCGAAGCGAAGGCGACCGAGCAGGCCACGTAGACGACGCTCAACACGGCGATCTGGGCGATGTGCGGCGCGTCGAGCACCACGAGGGCGTTGCTGTTCATCCCGGACTGCATGAGCGCGTACGGGAAGACGTAGCCAAGGCCGCCCATCGCCGCCATGATCCCCAAGATCCCGCCACCCAGCCCGACGCCCACCGGCACGGCGAAGTTGCGCACGAGCATGGAAACGACGAGCTGTATGCCGCAGATGGCGAGGCTCCCAATCCAGCCCAGCACCACCTGCTCGGCGAACGACGCCACCGGGAAGGCGCCGGGCACGTGCAGGACGATGCCGCTCGCGACGAAGAACGCCGTCATGGCCGCGAACGCGACGAGGTCCAGGAGGGCGAGGACCGCGAGCTTGGCGACGAACACGTCGCGCGCGGGCACCGGGGCGACCATGAGCTCGTTCCAGTTGGAGCCCATGTGCTCGAGCCGCCACAGGTAGCTCGCGCCCGCGCCGATGAGCGCCGGGAGGAAGAAGTAGCAGATGAACAGGGTGTGCTGGGTCCAGAGGTTCTCCCAGCCGGGCGTGAGGAGATCGAGGTTGGCCACGTAGTTGGCGCTCCCGATGAGCGCGGAGACGGCGGGCAGCGCGGCGAAGGCGGCCCAGACGGGCGCCCGGCGCATCTTGATGAACTCGGCGGATATGCAGGATGCAAGCATGATCAAACCTCCCTACAGCTCGCGGGCGGCGAAGGCGCGCCTGGAGGCGATGAACGCGGCGACGGTCACGGCGACGCAGACGGCGAGCCCCGCGGCCGGGAACGGCGCCGCCCAGAACCTCATGCGCTGCGAGGCGTCGTAGGCGCCGTCGACGAGGCGACACACGAAGAAGTACGCGCTCGGCACGAACCAGCTGAACACCGGAGGCAGGTAGGCGATGAAGAGCCCGAGGAAGCACAGGCCCACGCCCACGATCATCGGCGCGAACTGGTTGGCGGTGGCGAGGCAGACCGCCTGCACGATGGTGATGAGCATGGCGCACACGACGAACGTGCTGAGCGCGTAGCGGGCGAGCAGGGCCGGCCCCGGCAGGTTCTGTTGGAACCCGATCCCGTACGCGACCGCCGCCACGCCCGCCGTCTGGACGCCCACGACCACGGCGAGGATCAGGAGGCACGCCGCCCACTTGGCCGCGACCACGCGCCGGGCGTCCTCCATGGTGAGCAGCAGCTTCCACATGTTCGCCCGGTTCTCCACGTCGGTGACGGTGGAGGCCACGATGGCGCAGAGCAGCGGCAGGACGATGGCGTTCAGCTGCGGCAGCATGTAGAGGATGCCGTCGAAGTCAGGGTTGTGGCGCACGGTGTTGGAGGCGCCCGCGACGAGCCAGGCGAACTGGAACGCGAGCAGGCCCAGGCTCGCCAGCCACAGGTGCTTGCGGCGCGCCTTGGCAAACTCGAGCGCGACGGATTGGACGAGGCCGGGCTGGCCGGTGTCCGATGCAACAACTTGAGATGGCATATGTCTTCCTCCAGTCGAAGAATGTGAACTGCGATGTTCCATGCGAAGGGTTTTCCTGGTGCCGCAGATTGCCCCGAAAGAGGAGCGACGCGTACTTTGGTACGCGAGCAACGGTATGATGGGCAAGGTGCGGTACCAGGGGAAGCCGCAGCGAAGCCGCTACAGCGTAGCCTCCATCCCCGTGAGCTTAAGGAATATGTCCTCCAGCGACTCGGCGCGCTCCTCCAGCCGCACGACGCCGATGCCTCGCTTCGCGAGCCCGAGCGTCACCTGCCCGGCGGTCGCGTCGTCCACGGCCTTGATGCGCAGCCACTCCCCGTCGGCCACCGCGCCCGGCAGCGCCCCCGCCGCCGCGGCGTTGTCCGTGGTGCGCAGCGCCAGCCATCGGCGCGCGCGGGCGTGCAGGTCGGCCATGCTCCCCTGCCAGACCATGCGGCCCCTGTTGATGATGCCCACGTGGTCGGCCATCTGGTCGATCTCGGAGAGCAGGTGGCTGGAGACGATGACCGTGCAGCCGAAGCGCCTCGGCATCTCGCGCACGAGCTGGCGGATCTCGTGGATGCCGGAGGGGTCGAGGCCGTTCGTCGGCTCATCCAGGAGCAGCAGCCTTGGGTGCCCCATGAGCGCGGCGGCGATGCCCAGGCGCTGCCTCATGCCGAGGGAGAAGTGTCCGACGAGCTTCCGCTGCGTCTTCGCGTCGTCCAGGCGCACGACCGAAAGGACCTCGTCGATGCAGCTCTCGGGCAGCCCGCGCAGGCGCCGCACGATCTCGAGGTTCTCGCGCGCCGTGAGGTGCGGGTAGCAGCTGGGGGCCTCGATGAGCGAGCCCACTTCGCGCAGCACCTCGAGGCGGTTGTCCGGGGTCATCTCCCGCCCGAGCACGACGGCCTCGCCGCCTGATGCGTGCACGAGCCCGAGCAGCATCTTCATCGTGGTGGACTTGCCCGCCCCGTTGGGCCCGAGGAAGCCGTAGACCGCGCCCTCGGGCACCTCGAGGTCCATGTCGTCGACGACCGTCGCGTCGCCGTAGCGCTTGGTGAGCCCGCGGGTGGATACGGCGAGGGACTCGCCCGAGGCGGCCGGCGCCGGCGTCCCCTCGACCGTCCCCGCCGGACGTTCCAGTACCTGAGAAGCCATATCGTGTCCCCTTCTCGCGAATGCGTTTCAGATGCACCGTCTCTCTCGGCGCGATGACATTCTTTCGCGAAAGGGGCACGAGACCGGTGCCGCTGAGCCGGTTGACACCTTAGGGTGACAGCGGATTTCAGACCTAGCTGTTGCGTGCCATGACGTTGTTTACGCCGTGGATCCGTGACTCGGGGCAGGTCCCCGCAGGCGCCGTGCGGCCTGCCCCAATTGCAATGGCCCATGCAGGCCCCAGAGCCTCCGCCCTGGAGGCCTCGCTCCCCCACGCCCGGGTGTACCGCCACTCCCGCGCGAGCGTCCGGTTCATGCGCTCGACCCTGCCGTTCTGCCAGGGGCTGAAAGGCCTTGTGTGCTTGTGCCTGACGCCGCGGGCCTCCAGGGACTCGTTGAAGAGGCGGCTGCGGTAGCCGGGCCCGTTGTCGGCCACGACGCGCTCGACGGCCACCCCGCGCGAGGCGGAGAAGGCGATCGCCGACGCCGCGAGGGCCTCGCAGACCCCGTCCTCGACGTCGGGCGGGGTGAGCTTCGCCAGCGTGCGGGGGCGGCTCGGGCGGTCGGCCATCGGCTCGCCGGCCCTCGCCCTCGCGAGCCATTTGCCGGCGGTCCGCCTGCTCACGCCAACCTGGCGCGCGACCTCGGACACCGGCTCGCCGGCCTCGATGCGCTCGACCATGCGCTCCCGCCCCTTGGGCGTGAGCCTTGCGCTGGGATGCTGGGACATGGGAGGGTCCCCGCCGTAAGCCTAGACAACTCACAGCTTGGCGGGGCGCTCCCTGTCTGTCACCAGCTTGGCGTAAACAACCTGTTGGCACTGAACAGCTAGGCCCCACGCACAGGAACGGCAGAAGCCTCAAAAATGTCAGGCGTGGCCCCGCTCATCCTCTCGCCAAGCGTCGATGATGTCGATGAGGGTCGCGTCCAGCGTCCAACCGTTATCGCACCCCGTCATAATGCGTCCACATGCGAACGATCTTGACCGTTCCCTCATAGAGAGTGCCGCCCCTCTCAATCTCCCCCTTGATCGTCTCGTAAACGAAGCGGTGCTGCAGGCTGATGCGGCGAGAGTAGAGGCCAGATAGATTGCCAACGAGGGCCTCATAGCGCGGGGGGACCTTGAAAGGATCCTCCCGCACTGCCGCGACAAGCGCCTTCGCCTTGCCGGCAAGCCCCGCCGCCTTGAGCTGCTTTGCATCCTTCTGGGCTTGCTCGGTGAACACGACAAGCCACATGGCTACCAGTCCAGCGCGTCTTCGGTGACGCAATTCTCGACCGGCTCCGCCTTCCCTGCAACAATCGACTCGGCAACGCCGGGAATACCCATGAGATAGAGCGTCTCCTCGATAGAGGCCCACTCATCCTCTCCGACGAGCACGGCACCCTTACCGCGACTGTTCGTGATGGCCACCGGAGCGCAGTCCTCGTTGACGCGCGTGATAACGTTGTACAGGTCCTTGCGTGCCGCCGTTGCCGTAATAGAAGTCATGCGGCCTCCCTTCCCAAAAGCGTACGCTTTTACGTACGTCTATGGTAAGACGGGGAGACAAGGGTGTAAAGTCCCCTCGCTGCGCACGCCCACATCCAATATGGATGACGAGTCGGCTGGGACAGTCAGGCATCCCTGTCAATCGATTCTATTTCGCTGTTGCGCACTTCGGAGCTTAGCCTCGCGAATCCGCATCGGGTTCCAACCGCCCCTCGCCGTCCCGCTCACCCTCCCGCCAGGCGGAGATGATGTCGATGAGGGCCGCATCGAGCCGGTGCGTGGCGTCGAGGATGGCGCGGGCCTCGCACACGCCGCTCGTGCCGGCGGGCCTGTCGAGGTCGTCGGCGGCAACGGCGTTCGCCGCCGCCACGAGCGGCTCCATCTTGCGCGTGAGCGCGCGGGCGGAGCGCAGGGCAACCCTGGTGGGCGATGGCGTTGTGGAGGAGCTCGCGGATGACTCTGCCACCAATTTCCTCACCCCATAAGTAAAAAGCACTATCAGCACCCGCAAGCGTTCCCGCCACGTCGGCGCCCGGGCCCCGGGCGCCGAGCCCGTCGCACATGGACGCGGCGAGCACCTCGTTATCCTCCACCACCAGCACCCTCATGGCGCCCTCCCGTCCGTTGTACACTCAGGTGAATTTGACCATTTTTCTACGAGTCGCATTACGGGGGCGCAAAGGGGGCGAGAGGCACGGGATGATGCAGCCAGTCGCTACAAAAGCCAACCACCGTCTGGCAAACAATCGTATTTGTCCGCACGACATGGCATCATAAAAAAGCAAGCTAATGACACATGAAAGGAACCCTGTGAATTCTCAAGACATCTTTACCAAGCGCCACCTTCTATACGATCGGACCCTAGCCGGACACTTCGCACATGCTCTCGAGGCGAAGGACTATGACTTAAGCGTTTTAAGGGAAGAACTGAACGAAACGCAATTCACATCAAGCTGCTCCAACAGAAATAGCCCAAGTGATGGGCTGTTATCTCTTGAAACTCGCGCTGAGTTGGTCCTCGAATCAATTAAGCAACCAAGGGAAAGTTATATACCGCTGCTGGTCACGGTGGTTCTTTCCGCACTCGCCCTTATCGCAAAAGATGAAGCGGACAATCCAACACTCCTCTTCGTTGCGGCATCAATTGCTATCAGTGGTATTTATTGCTTCCATCGTGCTAGGTCCCAAGAAAGGACAAGCCGCTTACACGACGCGCTTCAGATACTGATTGCAGAGGAGAAATTGAGGAATTCTCAAACGCCTCAGCATATAGATATTGATACTCAATCACAGACAACCGGTAGGCTCGCCGCGCCCAGTTCGGAACCCAGGCTTAATCCTTAATCGAGAGGACCCTTATGGACATACTTGCCCGTGACGGCCTTTCAAAAGCAGTTCTTGAAAGCCTTTCCTTTCGCAGCGAGCTGGGCATCTCCCTCAAGAAAGACCTTCGCTACTTTCCGAAAGAAGCCCTCTTCGATGAGCTTGATGCCGTACGAAACTGGTATGTGGCATCAGGACATCTTGATCGATTTCCCGTCGACAGCCGCATCAAAAGCCGTCAATCTACTCGCCTGAAATATGCTCGATATTATCCCGATCACCAGGCTCGCAAGGTCTTCAACGACCTTCTGGGCTTTAGGTCAATGTGCGACACTTACGATGACGTAATGGATCTCATGGGACGCCCCCTCTTTCGAGTCGCCGACCTTAGCAGCGGCAAAGCCTTGGATGATGGGTATCGAGGCGTTCATGTGTATTTCCAACTCTCATCGAGACATTACCCCATCGAAATCCAATACAACACGTTTTATGATCGTCAGCTTAACAACTGGCTTCATAAGTACCTCTACAAGCGCATTCATGATGTGAACGTGGGATACAAGTTGCGAATGTCCTATGAATCTGGTGATATAAAAACCGAAGAGGAGTTCAGGAGGAGAATGAACGATGTGCTATCTGGTTGCTAAATGGTTCGAAAGAACTGGAAGCCTCGCCATGCAGACGGAAGCCGGCCCCTCCCTCGTCGACATGATGAACCGCATCGAAAAGCGTTTCGGAAGCGATGACCTCCAACTTGTGACCATCACGCGACCCTCAGCTTACGGCGAGTACGAACCGTACACCTTTGTCGACTCCGAGTCCGAGATGGTGGATTCGCTGATGAAGCAGGTTAAAGCGAGGTAGCAGATTGAGCCTGAGGGCCCTCTCGAACCCACGCCTTTCGACGGGGTGTGTGATAGCTGTACAGGGCGACTATCACGCACCCCGCTCACCCTCCCGCCAGGCGGAGATGATGTCGATGAGGGCCGCATCGAGCCGGTGCGTGGCATCGAGGATGGCGCGGGCCTCGTCGGCCTGCTCGCCCTGGAGCCGGCCTTCCTCGAGATCTGCGGCGAGGAGCTCGGCGTTGCCCTGGATGAGGGTGAGCGGGGTCTTGAGCTCGTGGGCGAGTGTCTCCATGCGCTGGCGCCGGGTCTCCTCAGACGCCATCTGCTCCTCGAGGGACCGCTTCAGCGAGACGCGCATGCGCTCCATCGCGGCGAGCACGTCGTCGACCTCGGCCACGTCGCTCGTGCCGGCGGGCTTGTCGAGGTCGTCGGCGGCAACGGCATTTGCCGCCACCACGAGCGGCTCCATCTTGCGCGTGAGCACGCGGGCGGCGCGCAGGGCGACGAGAACAACCATGAGAACCGTGCCTATGATGGTCGAGGTGAGCCAGAGGTCCTGGGGGTTCGGCCAGGACGCATCCCGTGCGTGGTCGGCCCAGTGGGGCATCATGTCCCAGGAGATTGCCGCCCAGGTACCATCGGCGAGCTTCACGGCCGCCACCCGCGCGTACGAGCCGGACGAGACGTCGGGGCCGGGGCGGGCGGACGTCTCACCGGCGGCAATTGCGGAAGAGACGGACGTCTGGGCGCTGGCGAGTGCCTCCTCCCCCATGTCCGAGAAGAGGACGCTGCCCGAGGCCGAAAGCCGCGCCACGCGGTATGCGGTGGAGAGCGAGTCGGGATCAAGATGACCCGCCGAAGCGATGTCGCCGACAGTCTCGTCCGCATGGGTCGAGCCCCAGTCCGCCGGGAGCACCTCGCCGCGCGCCATCGCGCCGGTGAACAGTGCCCAAGGCCCGCCCACGGTCAGCAGCGCCGCGAACAGGACGAGGACGAAGTAGCGACCGACTACGAGAGCAAGCGGGACGCGAATGCGGCCGTCCAAACCGCGAAGACGGCTCATCTCCCCGCCTCCCACTTGTATCCGACACCCCACACGGTGGCGATGGGGTCGACGCCCGCGACTCGGAGCTTGGCACGCGCCTTGCCCACGTGGACCGAGACGGCCGCGTCATCCGTCTCGCTCCCCCAGCCCCGCACCGCCTCGCGGATCTGCGCCCGCCCGTAGGCGCGACCGGGATGCTTGGCGAGAAACTCGCAGATGCCATATTCGGTAGGCGTGAGGGGAACGGGCGCGCCGGTCGAGCCGTCGGGAGCTGTCACACTGAGTTCGCGTGCCCCGAGGTCGAAGCGCACGCGGCCGAGGTCGAGCACGCTCCGGCGCACCCGGCGCTCGCGGCGGAGCGACGCAGCCACCTTCGCGCGCAGCTCCGCCACGCCGAAGGGCTTGCGCACGTAGTCGTCGGCGCCGAGGCCGAGGCCCAGCACCGCGTCGTCCTCGGCGACCTTGGCGGTGAGGAACATGATGGGCCCGTCGAAGCGGTCCCGGACGAGACGAACCAGTTCGAAGCCGTCGAGCCCGGGCATCATCACGTCCGTAAGGATAAGGTCGTAGCGCGAGAGGTCCATCGCGGGGACCGAAGTCGGGTCGTCGGCGCACTCGACCTTGTGACCGTCGCGGGAGAGTGCCCGCTCGAGCAGCTGAAGTATGGCGCGGTCGTCGTCGACCGCGAGGATGCGAGCCATCGTGCCCCCCCCATCGAAAGCCAGCAAAACGGCCTGCAGTTCAACCAATCCTATTCCAAGTCAACAAGACCGAGCGCGAACGACCGGATGGGGCCGATGGAGGCGCAGGGCCGCACGAGATCCTCCGCCTTAGGAAGCCCATCGTTGCCAGACAGGTCGTTCAAGGCGTAGACCGTGCCATCCTCCGTCGTGAGGCGCAGAACCGGATCGCCCGACGCATCGGGTTCGGCGCCGACCTCGCAACTGTCGAACTCGAACGGCCATTGGTCCCCGAACTCCTCGCGAGTGATGGTCTGAGGATTCGACACGGCCTCGACCGATGAGGCCGAGGAGCCAGACGTGGGAAACTCCTCCGGATGGGACAGGCCCCTGCAGCCGGAGAGGGCGGGCATCATCACCAGGGCTGCCGCAAGCACCAGAGCGAGGAACCGGGTACGGGGGCATCGCCCCAAACACACGCTCACTCCCCTCGCCTCCCCTCTTCGAAAGAACCCACCCAGGCAAGCAGAGCGATGAGGCCGACCGCCGTGACCGCCAGGGTGAGCACAGAGGTCACCTTGAGCTGCCAAATCACCGCGCGCAAACCAGCGTCCGTGGCCAGTCCAAGTTCTACGAGCAGTGACCCCAGCCGTTCCGCCCAGGCGAACGGCACGTAGCCGAGCACACCCGACGAAGCCGCAGTGAGCTCACCGGTGACAAGCCCGTGCGCGAGGCCGCCCACGGCGAAGAGGGCGCAGGCGAGGCCCGCCGCGCCGACGCCGATGGCGGCGTTCCGGCCGAGGGCGAGCGTGAGCCAGACCGACACGACGTAGAGGACGAGCGACCCCGCCGCCATGCCCACGGCCGACCGGGCGTAGACGCCCGCCGAGAACCCGTCACGCCCGAAGGCCCCGAGCACCACCGAGAACGAACCGAGCGCCACCGCCACGGCGATGACGCCGAGCAGCCACAGCACGAGCACGCGCGCCGCAAGGGCGATGCGCCTCGACGGCACCGCGAGCAGGTTGGCAAGGCCCGATGCCTCGCGCTCACCGTCGACGTCCAGGCCGCACACGACGGCGACCATGAGGGGCATGAGCGCACCGACGAGCTGGACGAACGCGTCCGTACCAAGGCGCGGGTCCCACGGCGCCACGCCGAAGTAGGCCCCGCAGGCAACACCGGCGATAAGGCCGCACGCCAGGTGCAGGGCAATCAGCGGCGAGCGCCTGAGCCGCACGCACTCCGAGATAGCGGCGCGCCAGAGCGACATCCGGGACACCCGACCGGCGCCCGCAGCAACATGCCTTCCGTTTCCCATCACAGTTCCTCCGATCCCCTGAACCAGACCGAGCCGGCAGCCGTGAGCATGACGAACACCGCCACGGAAAGCGCGAGCGCCGCCGCCTGAACAGGCCCGAACGAGCCGATCGCAGCCGCGAGCTCGGGCGACGCCGAGAGTGGCTCGGCCGTGGGCAGCACGGGCAAGAAGGCGCTCGGCAGGATGACGGAGGCCGCCGGCGGAAGCGCCCACCACAGGCCTCCCACCGCGGACCACGCGAAGCCCCCGCCGACCTGCACGGCGAGCGGCACCAGCACGCCGGCGAGCATCCCGGCCCGGCAGACGAGGAAGAGCGTCACCGGAATCATCCACGAAGTCGCGATGACGCTCGTCGCCGCAGCGGCCGCCATCGCGAGAACCGATGGCCCACCCGGGTTCACGACGGCACCCACGAGGTACACGGCGAGCACGCACGCGTTCGAGAGCGCCGAGAGCGCGAGGCACCAGAGCGCCTTCGCCCACCAGGCCCGTCCGAGCGGAGCTGGGCTGGAGAGCGGCACGTGGTCGCGCAGCCGCGCATCGTAGTTGGCCACGCACGCGGAGATGAGCGTGAGCGCCACGGGCAGGAGCAGCACGTAGTAGTAGTTCCATGCCGAGAACGAGAGCTCGGCGCTCATGCCGAAGCGTCCCGAGAGCGGCCCGAACAGCAGCGGGAACGGCAACGCAAGCGCGATGGCGACCTTGACCGGTGCCCCGTGGGAGCTCTTCAGCGCCTCGGAGCGCAGGGCGCGGAAGAGGCTGGGGCGACGCGCTGATCCCGCCTGCGGCACCGGCTTCGCGACGCGCTCGGACACAGCAGCAGACCGGCTCATGCGGCCACCCCCGTCCGTCGGCACACGTCCATGAACAGGGCCTCGAGGTCCTGGCCGGCCTGCAACGGTGCCTCATACGCGAGCCGTCCGCCGACGATGATGCCGATGTCGTCGGCCGTCTGCTCAACTTCGCCCAGGATGTGGCTCGACACGATGACCGTGATTCCGCGCGTCGGGAAGCTCCGGATGAGCCCGCGCAGCTCCTCGATGCCGATGGGGTCGAGCCCATTCGTCGGCTCGTCCAGGATGAGAAGCCGCGGGCTCGCGAGCAGCGCAATCGCGATGCCGAGCCGCTGCTTCATCCCCAGGCTGAAGCGCCCGGCGCGCTTGGACCCGGTGTCTGTAAGGTCAACCGTCTCGAGCACCTCGGCGATGCGACCCTCGGGGATGCCCAGCAGCGTGGTGCGCACGAGCAGGTTCTCTCGCGCCGTGAGGTTGGGGTAGAGCGGCGGCTGCTCGATGAGCGAGCCGATGGCGTATAGGTCGTCACGGCTCCACGGGTGCCCGTCGACCAGGATCTGGCCCGAGGTGGGGCGCAGCATCCCCGTCACCATCTTGAGCGTGGTGGACTTGCCCGCGCCGTTGGGGCCGAGCAGGCCGTACACGCGCCCCTCCCCCACATGCAGGCTCACGCCATCGACCGCCACCTGCGCCTTCGCGCCGCGGCCGAATCGCTTCGTGAGCCCGCGCGCCTCCAATACGTATGCCATGAGAGCTCCCATCCCTAGGATTACTTACTTGCAATTCCTAGGGTGAAGGCCGTTTCTAAAGAAGCGTTAAAGGCCGGAAGATAAACTCACGATAGCTGCCCGGGACAAGGGTCAACTGCAATTGGGGCAGGCCGCACAGCGCCTGCGGGGGCCTGCCGCCGATGTCGCGCATCGTCGGCGTCAACAACGTCATGGCACACAACAGCTGCGGGAAAAGGGTAAATTGATGTCATGTCGCGGATCCGACCCGCGCAAACGCCCCGGATGAGCCGGGGCGACCTGACGCTAAGGAGCACGCCATGAAGGAGGACGCCCGCCGCGCCGTGATGCGCACGGCACACCCACGACGCGACAGCTGAGATCGAAGGCCCAAGAAGGACGTTAGCCACTGGGTTAGCAAGTAGCCTGTTCCGTGCGCACGGCGCCAGGAACAGCGGCCCGCGGCCCACCCTCGGCACCCGCCCGGGCACCGAACCGGGCACCCGCCCGGGCCCGCGGGAGCCCCGCCGGCAGCCGCGCCCCGCGGGCGCGCCGGCCGGGCTGCGGGGGATCCCCCGCTCCCCTCAGGGGCCGGCTGCGCCGGCCACCGTCGAGAACGAAGAGGCGTGAGCGACGTGGAACGGTATCCCGAGAGGCTCTTCGTCCGCATCGCCCCCGAGGACAAGACGGGGGCACAAGAGGTCGCCGACGCGCTCGGCATCAGCCTCTCCGACCTCGTCCGCTCCCTCGTGCGCCTCGCCGCGGCGGAGCCCGACGACGCGGCGAGGGCGGTCGCGGCGACCCGTCCCATCCTGCTCGACACTGGATGCACCCTGCGCATGGCCAGGGAGCTGAGAAAGTGGGGCGTCCACTACAAGCGGGGCACCCACGCGCTCAACACCGTCGCGCTCCGAATCCGCCACGGGGACCGCGACTTCACGGACATGCTGGAGACGGTCGAGCGGGCGGCCGCGCTCCTCGAGGAGACCGAGGCCGCCGCCCGGGGCATGCGATCCGACATGGCGACGCTCACCGGTCGCCCCGCCCTCTTCCTATAGGGGGGTGACCTGTGGATTTTCCGGACCCGTTCGTGCCCCTCACCACCACAAGCGATGGGCATTGGAACGTTGCAGTGAGCCCGCCCAGGAGAGGGCGCGCGCCCTCGCCGTAGCGGAAGGACAGGTTCCTGACCTCGATCGACTGCACCGGACTCACGAGCTCTATCCCGCCGCCGTGGAGCGGCTCGGGGAACGCCTCCGCGGCACGCTGGAGGGCGGCGAGAGCCGGCTGAACCGTGATCGCCGCCGAGACCGCGACGAGGAAGGGGCTGTAGACCCTCGCCGCGAGCTGGACCGCGGCGAGCACGCGTCCGACCGAGAGCGAGCCGGCGAGCGCCGCGCAGGCGACGTAGACGAGCGACGCGCTCGCCGTAGAGAGGAGCGACATCCCCTCTCCCGTGAGCGCCGCGAGCACGCTCTGGCGCACTGACGCCGACCTGACCCGCTCGCTCGCGCCCCCGACCCTGCCGGCGACCAGCCTCGAACCGCCGGACGCCGCGGCCTCCTCGCGCCCGGACACCGCCTCGGCGACCCTGCCGGTGAGCCCGGCGGCCGCCTCCGCGGCAGCAGCGACGGAGGCGCGGTAGGCCTTGAGCGAGCGCCCGGCGCACCAGACGTAGGCGGGGATCGGCACGATGGCGAAGGCGAGCACCGAGGGGCTCATCGCCGCCACGGCGACGGCGGAGCCCGCTGCCTGCAGCACGCTGCTCGCGAACGTGAAGCTCGTCTTGGAGAAGAGCGCGGAGACGCCCGACGCCTCGGTGACGCGGGCCGCGACGTAGCCGTCGTCGCGGCCCGCCATCCACCCTGCCGGCGCGTCGAGGGCGCGGCGCACGAGCTCCGCCCGGAGGTCCGCCGCCACGCCCTCGCCCGCCTCCGAGAGCACACGTGCCGCGAGCACCGAGAGGACCGACTGAGTCGCCGCGGCCGCGACGAGCGCCAACGCGAGCGCCGCGACGAGGGGGACGTCCCCTGTGGCGAGGCCCCGATCGACGAGCTGCTGGGTGATGAGGGCGGGCGAGACGGCCGCGGCGGAGTAGGCCACGAGCAGGGCGGCGGCACCTGCGAGTGATGCGGCGCGCGAGCGGACGAAGGGGGATATGAGGCGCAGGAAGCTGAGGCCGGCCCGCACCGTCAGTACGACCCCTCGCCCGAAAGGCGCGCCGCCGCCTCGGCGAGCCCCTGATAGCGCGGGTCGTCGCCCGCAAACGAGCGCCACGCGGGGGAGGCAACGAGCTCGGCGATCTCCCGGCGCATGAGTGCGACGGCATTGTCCGCCTGGCGTGCCTTGTGCTCGGCCCAGGCCGCGCTGGTGCGAGCCGGGTCGAGGTGTCCTGCCATGCGGTCCCAGAGCGGGGAGGAGGGCGGCTCCAGGACCGTCCGGGCAGCATCCACGGCTTCGACTGTCCGCGCAAGGGCCGTGAGCGCCTCGTCCTTCTCGCCTACGCGTCGTAGGGCCTCGGTTACCTCGACGGACATCGATACCGAGAAGAACGGATTCATCGCGCCCATATCCAACGCGTCGAAGATCGTCCTGGCTGCCGCGCCAGCGGCTTGCGCAAAGGCGGCATCGTCTCGCATGCCCACCTCCTGCATGAGCGACGAGAGCACGAAGCTCGCCGCGCGCAGCCGCTCGGCCTGCAGGAGGTCGAGGGCGTCGCCCCTGCGGCCGAGCTTGCGGTAGGCGGAGGCGAGGAGCATCGTCGGGGCGCCGGTGTCCTGCCGCCGCACAAGCGGCTCAAGAAGGCTCGCCGCCTCCTCGTGGCGACCGGCTTGGAAGAGCGTCGTCGCCTTCTGCTGCTGTGCAAGGAAGAGGGTCGCCGGGTCCGAGGCGATCTCGAGCGCGCGGTCGATGAGGGCGAGCGCCTCGTCGGTGAGGGCAGGGGAATCTGGCAGCGCTGCGGCCCCGATCGAGGCATCAGGCAGGTCAGCGGGCGCGTCATCGGCTGCGCCGGCGGGCGCGGCGCCTGCTGAGGCCGCCCCCGCGCTCGCCGGCGCGAACGGCGTGGCCATGCCGGCGGCCCACACGGTGAGGAGCGACGCCAGCATGAGCAGAAGGTTCGCGTCCGAATAGTGCTCCGCAGCGAGCGTGCGCAGCCTCTCGTGCGCCGCCGCGGGGTCCCGTCCGCCCAGCGCGTAGACCTCCGCGTAGAGCGCGGCGGCATCCTCCTCGGAGAGCTCGTCGTGCCAGTCGAAGAGCTCGTCCAGGGTGAGCGAGAAGTACGCGGCGATGCGCGGCAGAAGGCTCACGTCCGGCAGGCTCTGTCCGAGCTCCCATTTTGATACCGCGGCCTTCGAGACGCCCAAGTGGGCGGCGAGCTCCTCCTGCGTGACGCCCCTGCGGCGGCGCTCCCGCGCGACCGTGCGGCCGATGTTGACGCGTGTGTCCATATCGCTCCCCTCGAAAGAAATCTCTCAGCTTCTGGCTTCAAGTATGGAATCGAGCGCTGGTGGATTCAAAGGAGCATTGGTTGACGTTTCGCGCGGAAGGTCAACCGCGGCTTGACGCCGCAGCTTCCATCGGCCGACGCACCAACGACCCGATTAATGGATTGTGGGAACCCCTGCCAAGCGAGGACAACGCAAATCGGGTGAGTTTCCCGTTGAGACTTCCGCGAAAGTAATATCGGCCCCGCCTGCAACCTCGTCCCGCTGCGCGCAATTATGGCAGTGACGGGCGCATTAAGAGCGTTTCTGGCAGCCATCCTCTCCCGACATGGACCGCGAGACTAATCTTGGTGGGAGGGGCCGTCCGTGGGGATTGATCGGTTGGGCGGCCCCCTCCCGTAATCGTTTGAAAGAGACAATGTGATTTGAGCCGCTGCCCTAAAGCCCCGCCCGGTACCAGGAGACGGCTATCTGCGTCCGGTCGCGCATGCCCAACTTGGAGAGGATCCGCGACACAGCACGCTTCGCGCTGGCGGGCTGGATGACCAGGAGTTCGGCGATCTCGCCGTTGGAGAGGCCGTCGGCGATGAGCGAGCAGATCTCACGCTCGTGGTCGGTGAGCTGGCGGAAGGCGCGGCGCAGGCGCTCGCGCTCGGAACCCGAGACGACCTTGGGGACATTGACCTCGAGAACCGCCCGGGTGATGCGCGGGGTGAGGACGGCGTCCCCTTCCGCGACGGCGTGGACCGCGTCGATGAGCTCGCGGGAGCGGACGTCCTTGAGCAGAAACCCGGAGGCGCCCGCCTCGAGCCCGCCGAAGGCGTAGTCGTCCTCGTCGTACGTTGTGAGGATGAGCACGCGAACCTCGGGGTGGCGCTCGCAGATGCGCGCGCAGGCGTCGATGCCGTCCATGACGGGCATTCGCACGTCCATGAGCACAACGTCCGGGAGCGTCCGCCCTGCCTCGGCTGCCCGATCGACGGCATCCACCGCCTGCTTGCCGTCGCCCGCCTGACCCCAAAGGCGCAGCGAGGGATCACGGCGGAGCACCAGGGCAAAACCCAGGCGGGTCTCGGCCTGGTCGTCCACGATCATCACGTTAATGTGGTCGCTCATAGGCTCTCGGCCTCCTCTGCATCTGGAGCTGGATCGAGGTGCGGGATGGATGCCCGGACCTCCCAGCCTCCGTCGGGAGACGGTCCGGCGCTCAGGTCGCCACCGGCCTCCTCAACGCGCCGGCCCAGGCGCGCGAGCCCCGTCCCCGCATCACCGGTCCCCTCGACCGGAGAGCCGTCGTCGCGGACGGTGACCATGCAGGAGCCGTCTCCCGCATGGTCCCACGCCACCGTTACGCGCCGCGCACCGCACGCGTGGCGCAGGACGTTCGTCACCGCCTCGCGCGTCACGGAGAAGGCCAGCTCGGCCTGCGCGCGGTCTGACGACCGGGAACCGGTCTCCGTGAACGCGACCGCAAGGCCAGCGGAACGCGCGTGCTCGAGCACGGGCCGGATGTCGTCCCACGTATGGAGGCCGGAGCGACCCACATCCGCGGCATCCCCGTGAAGGGCCGAGAGCTGCCGGACCGCACGTCGGGTGTCGGAGAGGCCCTCGCGCGCGAGATCGTTGATGCTCGCCACCGCTGCATCGAGCGTCTCGTCCCCGGTCGCCCCCATGAGCCCCTCGGAAAGAGCGATGATGGCCGTGAGGTCATGGCCCACCGAATCGTGCAGCTCTCCGGCGATGCGGCTGCGCGCCTCGGCCTCGTCACGCTCGCGGGCAATCTGCTCACGTGCAGTGCGCTCATCTTCAAGCTCCTGATCTGCACGGCGCCTGGTCCACAGGGCGCGGGACACGAGCGCCGCCACGACCACGGCCAAAATGCACTCGAGGTGTACGAGGGCGAGGTTCTCATCCCCCGCAAGGTGGACGGGCACCCAGAACGCGGCGATGACGGCGAGCACCGACGCGGCCGCCTTGAGGTGGTCCCGACGAGCGACCAGGCCGTACATCAGCACCAGGAGCGGGACGCCCGTGTAGGCGCCCTCGTCGACAGGGGACGACACCGCCGCGCAGACACATGCCGCGAGCATCGCGGCGAGGGGGAAGCGCCTCCGGAGAAAGACGCATGTGAGAATCGCCGCAACGCATCCTACGAGAAGCCACACGGATGCCGCGTCGTATTCGGGGGGCAGGAAGGAGATGTACCTTGTGAGGAAGACCGCCTCGAGGATCACGCAGGCGGCAGGCGCGACGAGCGCCAGCTCCCTCGAATCATCCCACCGCCCGATAGCCCGCCAATGACGGATCGCATCGGCTCGCCCGCATCCCTCATGGCCGCCACCTCCTTCTTTTCATTTTCCCATACCTCCCTCAAGATGACGAGGCAGCACCGCTATCCGAGGGGGCGCCATACGGGGGCGCCGGCATATCAGCTGGCAACTGGCAACGCCTCGGGGAGGTTCTCCCGCGCCGGTTCGGGAATGGCCTCCCAGGCGACCTCCTCCCAGCTTCTGACGCCTAAGAGGGGCCACACGTCGCACTTGATGTACGCCCCGTCACGCAGTTCGCGCGAGGTGAGGAAACTCAGGTCCGCAGTCGAGCCGTCGTCCCTCGCCCCCTCAAGCCTGTACTCGAAGGCCATCTCCTCACCGAACCTCTGACGGGTATTCTCGCTGGTCGGCTCGCATTTGTTGTTGTCAACCTGGACATAATAGGTTCCGAAGTTCCAGCCGAACCTGCTGCCCAGCTCGCCGAGGGGCCCTGCGAGCACAACCAGGAACGCGGCGGCAAACAGGGCGATAGCCGCGATGACCATGGCTACGGTCCTCTTCATCTCAAACGCCATCCTTTCACTATCGGGCGTGGCAAAGCGGTTAGCTGCGAAAACCGGTGCCACCCGTGCAGCCGTCTCCGTTCTCAGGCTGGCTCACATCGTCGCGACGACGTCCCGTCGCGAGAGCCGTCGGCACGCCCACGCGATGGCGAGCGATGCGTACACGACCGAGAAGACCACGACCTGGATGACGCCGGTGGCGGATAGGTCGACGAGCTCGTTCGAGTTCATGCCGGTCTGGAGCAGGGAGTAGGGCCAGACGTTCCCGAGCCCGGCGACGGTGGCGATGACACCCGACACGCCTCCCGCGAGCGCTATGCCCACCGGCGCGGCGAAGTTGCGCACCACCATGGATATGTCGAGCTGGATCGCCACGACCACGAGCGAGCCCAGGACCCCGAGCGTCACGTACTCGGCGATGCACGCCGCCGGGAACTCGCCGGGCACCCCGAGGGCTACGCCGCTCGCGACGTAGAACGCCAGGATTGACGCGAAGGCGAGGGCCGACATCAGCGCGCCCACGCAGAACTTGGCGAGCACGAGGTCGCGGATGGGGACCGGCTGCACCATGAGCTCGTTCCAGTTGGAGCCCTGGTGCTCCTGGCGCCACAGGAACGAGCACCCCGCGCCGAGGAGCGCCGGGAGGAAGAAGTAGCAGACGAAAAGCGTCTGCTGGGTCCACAGGTTCGACCAGCCGGGTGTGATGACCCCGAGGTTCCCCTGGTAGTTGGCACAGCCGATGAGGGCGGAGATGCCGGGCAGCGCCACGAACACCAGCCAGATCGGAGAGCGGCGGAGCTTCACCAGCTCCGCGCGGACACATGAGGCGAGCATGCTAGAGCTCCTTTCTCGCGAAGGCGCGCAGGGAGAGCGCGAACGCGGCGACGGTGACGAGGACGATAACGGCGAAGTAGCCCACGGGCCAGGCGACGGTGCTCCAGGTGATGACCTCCGTGGCGTAGTCGTAGCTCATCCCCACCGTGGACAGGAGCCCGAAGTAGGAGCTCGGCACGAAGACGGAGACATACGCCGGCAGGTACATGGAGAAGAGCCCCAGGAACGACAGCGCCACGCCCACGACGAGCGGCACGAACTGGTTGGCGATGAACAGGCAGAGACACTCAACGACCGTCGCCACGAACAGGCACACGGCAAGCGTTGAGACCCAGAGCACGAGGCCCTCGGACGCGGGAACCGACTGGAAGCCGAGGGCGCCGCCGATGGCGGAGGCGCCCGCGACTTCGGCGGTCACCACCGCCGCGAGCACGAGCGCGCAGGTGAGCCACTTCGAGCAGAACAGGTCCTCCGCCCGCTCCATCGTGAGGAGCTGCTTCCACATGTTCGCCCGGTTCTCGACGTCGCAGACAGTCGAGGCGACCACGGCGGAGAGCAGCGGGAGGAAGACCGCGTTGACCGTGGGCAGGCTGTAGAGCAGAACGCGGTAGTCCGACGTGATCTCCACCTGGCGCGCCGACTGGTACCCGAACCACAGCAGGAGCACGCCGAGCATGGCGGCGCAGATGAGCCAGAGGTGCTTGCGCCTGCCCTTCTTGACCTCGAGGACGACCTGGCGCGCGATACCGAGACGCCGCGCCGATGTCTTCGCTTCCCTCCCGTTGGCTGTCATAGCGTCTCCTCCATCCCCGTGATCGCGAGGAAGATGTCCTCGAGCGAGTCCTCGTGCTCCTCCATGCGGACGACGCCGACGCCGCGCTCGGCGAGGCCCAGGCTGAGGCGCGCTGCCGTGGCGTCGTCCACCGCCTTGATGCGCAGGTAGGCGGCATCGTCCGGGTCCGCCTGCGCGCCGGGCAGGAGCTCGAGCGCCCGCGCGTTGTCCGTGGTCTTGAAGCCGATCCAGTGCCGGCCGCGCGCGTGGAGCGCCGCGAGCGGGCCCTGCCACACCATCCGGCCCTTGCGGATGATCCCGACGTGGTCGGCCATCTGGTCGACCTCGGAGAGCAGGTGGCTCGACACGACGACCGTCATGTCGAACATGCGCGGCAGCTCGCGCAAGAGGGCACGGATCTCGTGTATGCCCGCCGGGTCGAGGCCGTTGGTCGGCTCGTCGAGCAGGAGCAAGGGCGGCCTGCCCATGAGCGCGGCGGCGATGCCGAGGCGCTGCTTCATGCCGAGCGAGAAGTTCCCGACTCGCTTGCGGCGCACGGACGGGTCGTCGAGGCGGACGATCTTCAGCACCTCGTCGATCTCGGACTTGGGCAGTCCGCGCAGCTGCCGCACGATTTCGAGGTTCTCGCGCGCCGTGAGGTGCGGGTAGCAGCTCGGGCTCTCGATGAGCGATCCCACGTGCCGCAGCACCTCGAGGCGGTTCTCCGGCGTGAGGGGCGTGCCCAGGACCGTGGCCGAGCCCTCCGTGGGATGCACGAGGCCGAGGAGCATCTTCATCGTGGTAGACTTGCCGGCCCCGTTGGGCCCCAGAAAACCGTAGACCGCGTGCTCGGGCACGGCGAGGTTCACGCTGTTTACCACGCAGGCGTCGCCGTAACGCTTGGTGAGCCCCGTCGTGGTCACCGCCATGCGCGTCGCTGGTGACGAAGCCGACTCCTTCCGGTAACGGCTCGTCGCCTCCCTCCCGCCTCCATTTGGCTCGGACGCTAAGCCTGGCCGTTCGGCGGGGTATCTGACATTGCCTGTCATGCCGGCTCTCCCTTCAAAACGATTGCGAATACGCAACCATTCTGCTTGCCGCTCCTGTACGGTCGGAGCTCGCGGAGGGGATTGGCATCTCAGGGTGACAGGACAGGGACGCTGACGTCACCCTAGGAGGACAGCGTGAGCGCGATGGAAGGATTTGTCCCGATTGTCGGATACCCTGATTGAGGCAAGCGAGCAAAGGCATACGACATGATGGAACGAAAGCGGCGGGAGTCCCCGAATCAAGAATCGGGCAAGGCGCGCTCCTCGAAAAGCGGGCGCGGACTCAGGGCCCTCTTGGAAAAGGCAACGCTGCCTATCTGTTCCTTCCTCGCTGAGATAGTGCTTGCGGCCTTCGTTGCATGGGCAATCAGCCGATGGAGAAGACGGTGAAGGATGGCACTGCATACCACACACAGAGCCACCTTGATGTGCGGCGACTCTCTCGATGGGTAAACTTATGTTTGTCGCCTTTTTAATAAGGCTCTGTCAAAGCACGGAATTGGTTCTCTAGCACCTCTGCCAGTGATTGGATAAGGCCGACTTCCTGTTAAAGCGAAGTAGCAGCTGCGTGTCGTGACAAAGCCTTCAAAAAGTCGCTTGACCTTCATTGACACAGGCGATATGCCGGGCGTTTTGAAGAGTAAGAAGGGGAGTCAGAAATGGACAGGATTCTGCTATTGGAGGACGACGCAAGTCTCATAGACGGCCTAGCGTACTCCTTGAAAAAGAACGGATTCGATGTCGATGTTTCCCGCACGGTGCGCGAAGCAAAGCAGCGCCTTTCTGGTCTCGGAGACTACGTTCTGCTGATTCTCGACGTCAGCCTGCCGGATGGGACGGGATTCGAGGTGTGCGAGAGGGTGAGGAAGGAGAACCAGCGAATCCCAATCATTTTCCTGACTGCATCGGATGAGGAGGTCAATGTAATCCGCGGGCTGGACAGCGGAGGGGACGACTACATCACCAAGCCCTTCAAGCTTGGAGAGCTGTGCTCCCGCATCCGCGCTCTGCTGCGCCGCGCGGGAATCTCGAAGAGCGAGAGAAGCTCCTATCTCGAATGCGGCGACATCGAAATCGACCTGATCGAAAGTCGGGCAACCCTCCGAGGCAAGACCCTTGACCTTACCAGCACTGAGTACAGGCTGCTCTGCCTGCTGGTGAGAGGCGCCAACCACGTGGTGACAAGGGACGTCATCATAAACGAGCTGTGGAACAGCACAGGAAACTACGTAGATCCCAACACCCTATCCGTCTACGTGCGGAGGCTCCGAGAGAAGGTGGAGGTAGACCCCTCACGCCCCGAGCACCTCGTAGCCGTTCGCGGGTTCGGCTACCGGTGGAACGAGGTGAGCGCATGAGCATGCTCCTTGACAGGCAGGTGAAAGGACTCTCCATGTTCCTGTGCCTGTCTTTCCTTGCGTTTGTGCTCGCGCAAGTCATGTTGGCGGGACGTCAAGTGAGCGCTGCAGAAGAGCTGTGGGTCGAGCACGATGCGGCCGTCGCATCCTCCCTCCTAGACCAGGGTGTCCCGAAGGATGTGATAGCGACGTCGCTTGCGAACGCGGAGCCCGGCGAGGAAGGTTGGTCCCTGCTGGCCGCCGCCGGCTTGGGAAAGCAGGCGGAAACGTACCTCCGACCCACCTTCAGCCAACTCCAGCAATCCGCCTACGCCAGCGCGCTGTCCGTTGCGCTTCTCCTGCTCCTCCTGCTCTCTTCGGGGTTCCTCATTTTCAGCCGGAAGCGGATGAGGCTGCATCAGCAGGTGGACGAGATACTGGTGGACTACATCGACGGAAACTACTCCCGTCGCCTGCCCCAGGGCGGCGAGGGGAGCTTCTTCCGGATGCTGTCGTCGGTGGAGAAGCTCGCGGCAATGCTCCGGTCCAAGAACGAGGCGGAGCGCGCGACAAAGGAGTTCCTGAGAGACACCATATCGGACATCTCCCATCAGCTGAAGACGCCCTTGGCAGCCCTCGCCATGTACCAAGAAATACTCGAGGACGAGCCTGATAATGCTGAAACGGTAAGACGATTCTCCAGAAAAATTGGAGTCTCCGTGAGGCGCATGGAGCAGCTCATCTCATCTATGCTGAAGATCACTCGCCTGGACTCGGGAACCATCCATTTCGAGAAGGCCCCCTGCCTCGTCTCCGAACTGGTTCTTAACTCAATCGGCGAGCTTACGATACGCGCCCAGGGCGAGAGCAAGGAAGTCCAGATAGAAGGCGACAACGAGCAGCAGCTCCTCTGCGATTCGGACTGGACGGGAGAGGCAATCGAAAACATCGTGAAGAATGCCCTCGACCACACGCGAGCTGGCGGAATCATCCGAATCGTGTGGGAGAGCACTCCCGCGATGCTTTGCATCTCCATCTCCGATAACGGCGGCGGCATAGCCCCGGAAGACATCCACCACATCTTCAAGCGCTTCTATCGCAGCAAGCATTCCCTCGACACGCAGGGAATCGGTCTGGGGCTCCCCCTCGCCAAGTCAATCGTCGAGGGTCAGGGCGGGACAATCTCCGTCCACAGCGAGGTTGGGAGCGGGACAACGTTCATGTGCTGTTTCCCTACAGAATCGTAAGGTCAGATTAATCGGAATGTAAGCACCCTTTGCTTTCCTTTATGGGAAGGAGGTTGAATCACTATGGAAATCTTGAGAGTGCAAGACGTGTCGAAGTCCTACGGAGAAGGCGAGGCGAGGGTGGACGCCCTGAAGCACGTCTCCTTCTCGCTGGACAAAGGCGAGTTCGCCGCAGTCGTAGGAGAGTCGGGCTCCGGAAAAAGCACCTTGCTGAACTGCATCGGTGCGCTCGACTCCCCAACTTCCGGCGGCATATTGGTAGACGGCCATGACCTGTTCTCGATGGGGGAGGAGGAGCGCACTATCTTCCGCCGGCGCAACATCGGCTTCATCTTCCAGTCCTTCCAGCTCGTCTCGGAGCTGGATGTGGAGCAGAATATCATCTTCCCCCTGCTGCTGGACTACCGCCAGCCCGACCCGGCAGCGGTGGAGGAGATGCTGGACCTGCTGGGCCTCTCGGAGCGGCGCCACCATCTGCCAAGCCAACTATCCGGCGGCCAGCAGCAGCGCGTCGCCATCGGGCGGGCGCTGATCACGAAGCCGAAGCTGATCCTGGCGGATGAGCCGACGGGCAATCTGGACAGCCGGAACAGCCAGGACGTCATCGCCCTGCTCACGCAGGCGTCTCGCCGTTTCCAGCAGGCGATCCTGATGATCACGCACAACAAGAGCCTAACCTCATCCGTCGACCGGGTGCTCCAGGTGTCCGACGGCGTCCTCACGGACTTGGGAGGGATGCCAGATGAAACGCTATCTTGATCTCGTCCCCATCTCCGCGAAGGTTCACCGGAAGCAAAGCAGGATGTCCATTTTCTGCATCGTGTTGTCGGTGTTCCTGGTCACAGCAATCTTCGGCATGGCGGACATGTTCGTCCGCAGCCAGATCGCGAAGACCCAGGCGGAGGCGGGAAACTGGCACGTGGGGATTCAGGACATCTCCGGCGAGGATGCATCCGTCATCGCCGCGCGGCCAGACGTCAACGCGCTCGCACCCTACGACGTCCTGAACTACGACGGCGAGCAGGGATACACGCTGAACGGGACCGAAACGCTGATCTGCGGAACCGATGGGACCCTGTTCACGGATATTTTCGCGGGCATGATCGCGGAAGGAGGCTTCCCGCGGAGCGACAGCGAAGCTGTGCTAACTGAGAATGCAAGGGACATGCTCGATTTATCAATTGGTGACGAGGTCGCCATAGAGACTCCTGACGGGGCCGAGCACCGCTTCAACGTATCCGGGTTCGCAAAGAACTCGTCCAACCTCATGAGCGACGACTCCTACGGAGTGTTCGTCACAGCCGGAGGCTTCCGCTCCCTCTCACCGAACACCGGAGAGGGCGCCGGCCCCTCCAACGGCACCACGGTATACTACGTCCAATTCTCCGACACGGGAGACATCCAGAGCAAAATCGCGGACATGAAGCGGCAGCTCGGCCTGAACGACGAGCAGGTCTTCGAGAACACGAAGCTGCTGGGCCTCCTCGGGCAGAGCGCCAACTCCTTCATGGCTCAGGTCTACGCTGGCGCAGGCGTCCTATTCGTCCTAGTCCTTTTCTCGGGCATCATGATGATTGCGAGCAGCCTGAACAGCAACGTTTCCCAGCGGACAGAGTTCTTCGGCTTGATGCGCTGCATCGGCGCGACCCCCAAGCAGGTGATGCGCCTGGTGAGGAAAGAGGCCCTCGGATGGTGCCGGTTCGCGATCCCCGTGGGGATCGCAGCCGGCGTGGCCCTGACGTGGGCTTTGTGCCTCGTCCTACGGGCTCTCAGCCCGGAGCACTTCGGCTCTATGCCGATGCTCGCCGTCAGCGTCCCGAGCATACTGGCGGGGACCGTCATCGGACTGCTAACGGTTCTGCTGGCGGCAAGGTCGCCCGCGAAGAGGGCCTCCAAAGTCTCCCCCCTATCTGCGGTCTCCGGAAGTGCCAGCGACCTGCAACCGGTCCGCAAGGCGGCCAATACGAAATGGCTGAAGGTCGAAACCTCGCTGGGAATCCACCACGCGAAATCGAGCCGCAAGAACTACGCCCTGATGATTGCGTCGTTCGGCCTCTGCATCGTCCTGTTCCTCTCCTTCTCCGTGACGATCGGCTTCATGAACCACACGCTGACGCCGCTGTATCCATGGGCTCCGGACATATCCATCGTCAGCGCGGACAGCACCCGATCCGTCGACAAGGGCTACGTGGACGAGCTGGAGAACAACCCTGCCGTCGAGGCTGTCTACGGCCGAATGTTCGCCTACGATGTCCCCGCCACGGTGAATGGGGAGCCGTTGACCGTCGACCTCATCTCCTACGAACAATCGCAATTCCAGTGGGCAGCCGACTACCTGCAATCGGGCACGCTGGATGCCGTGAGGAATGGGCTGGGCACCGGGCTTGCAGTATTCGATTCGCAAGGTGCCGTCCAAGACGGGGACTCCGTCGTACTTGAGGTCGGCAGCGGGCAGGCCGAGATGGAAATCGCCGGAACCCTTTCTGCCAGCCCATTCAACAGCCCCAACGGCTCCGCAATCATAATCTGCTCGGAGGGCACCTTACAGAAGATCATGGGGGAAGGCGACTACACGGTCATCGACATGCAGCTCGCGGCAGATGCTACGGACGACGACGTGAACGCCATCCATCGCACATACGGGACGGGGCACAGCTTCGTCGACAAGAGGATGGACAACAGCAGCGTGCAGGGCGTGTACTACAGCGTATGGCTGTTCCTCTACGGATTCCTCGCCCTGATTGCCCTGATCACCGTCTTCAACGTGGTAAACAGCATCGCCCTGAGCGTGGCAGCCAGAACGAAGCAGTACGGAGTCTTCCGCGCGATCGGATTGAGCGCCCACCAGCTCTCCAGAATGATTGTCGCGGAGGCGGCCACCTATGCGATCTCCGGATGCATTGTCGGGACGTTGCTGGGGCTCGCCTGCCACAGGCTCCTTTTTGACCTGCTCATCAGCTCGCACTGGGGAGATGCGTGGACGATACCGTATGCGGAGCTTGGCATCATCCTCCTAATCGTCGTGCTCTCCGTCGTGGCTGCTGTTCACGGCCCGATAAAGAGGATGCGCAAGATGTCCATCGTTGACACGATCAGCGCGGAGTAGGTACGTAAAACCAGCCTGCCCCCATATCGGTCTCATGCGGACCGGAACCCAACCGATCAATCCCCACGGGCACCGGTCCGCCGTGACGCAAAGGGAGCCCCGCCGAGACTGCTTCGCCTCGACGGGGCTCCCGGCCATGACAAGCTGTCATGGCCTCAGACTACTCGCCTCCCTCCTCCCTCCGATCCGCGTTGCCAGCCGCCACGCAGCACGCGTAGGCGACGAGCGTAACCATCGAGGAGACGACCGCGGTGACGGCGCAGGCGATCACGGTCTCCATCGCTTTCCTCCCTTCGCGCCGGCCCTGGCGCCGAGCCGGGATCCGGGAGCGGCCGGGGCCGCCTTGGCGCGGCGGCGGGAGCCGAGGACGATCGCGCCCCCGATACAGGCTGCCGCGCCCGCCGCGCACGCCGCGGGAACGGCCCAGGACCAGTCGCCCGTCTGGGGC